>JACCEE011107856.1_pt1 | contig 14019 bp, 33 predicted proteins | sample 7449931 | NCBI WGS metagenome assembly JACCEE01 (sample SAMN15323457, study PRJNA562643) | freshwater metagenome | isolation source: river surface water | place: USA:Blue River Watershed | collected 2017-08-19 | reverse complement strand
GAACATCAAAAGTAGTAAACTCTAGCAGTTCAGGAACAGGGCAAACAACCTTCTTGTGTGTCTTGCCAACTTGCTTCCAGTCGTAAGGATCGCTCTTTGCGGCTTCTGCCCAGAACATATTTTGGTTAGCGATAACCATGTCACGCCACTGTTCAATAGTTTGTTCGCACTCGTAAAGTTCGTTCCACTTTTGATCGGCAACGGCTTCTGCTACCATCAGCTTACGCTTGGTGTTACGTTCACGAGCCAGCTTACTCAAGTGGCCCTTGTACTTGTTTTTATCTTCAAACAGTTTACCTGTTTGATCACATTTCCAAACTAGAATTTGACTCATATTATTCTACCTTAAAATAAATGTTGTCTTCAACTGCACTGATATTAACAATCTTGCGACCTTCAATAGCCATGCCTAATTCGATGAATGGGCCGCCACTTGGATCAACAAAGCCCAGGTCAGTAAAGTCCATTTGTTCTTGACCTTCTCTGCCACCGTAGCGCCAGTACTTTAGATCACCTTTGATAGTATAACTATTGTCAGTTACTCGTTCAAAAGAGTATTCGTTACCATAACGATTTTTCATTTTAAATAGCCTCTACTAGGATTTCTTCTGCATTAATTAGCACACGAGTGCTAGGTTCAGCACGCCAAGGAAACTGCACAGGTTTGTCCAAGTTTACAGTGTATTGAACTCGGCCACCGTATTTTACACGGCTGGATTCTACTGAGCCAGAAACAACTACACCCATGTAGTTTGCAATAACTTGCTCACCATCTTTAATCCAAGCCATTTGTTACTCCTGTTTGTTTACGCTATGTATGTATTATAGCAAAGGAGCCAATTTGTGTCAATTACATGTTTTTAAACAGATAGTATACATCTTCTGGGTTAGGATTCCATGAAAAATTTAAAATGATTTTATCTCGTTGCATATCAAAACCAATTCGTTGTCCGGCGAATCCAACCATCCAAAAGTCATTCTTAAAAGTAGATTTAGAGTTTACAAAAAATTGATAACCGTAATTTGAAAATTCATTACTCTTGGCAAACGATTGCTTAGTAGTTGCTTCTTTTAAAAAATTACCCATACAAGACTCTGTTTTATTTTTTAAATTATCTCGTATATAAAGAGCTATACGAGTCCAGTCTTGTAATGTTGCAAAATAAAACGAATGGGTTATCTCGTTATTTTCTTTATCAATTGCCCAATAACTATTATCAGCCAGGCCTGCATGATTAATTACTGTTTCTTTAAAAAAATCAGAGAACTTACTATTTGTTGCTCCTTTTAAAACAAAAAATAAAGCATCAGTATCTAAATTACTATAGTTCCAAGATGTTCCTAAAAATGTTTTGTTCCTGCTATTATCATAATTTTTAATAATAGACGACATACTTTTTTGGTGTATTAATAATTCATGAGTTGCATTATAATACGGCTGTCCGTGATGACTTTGTGCAGTCTGCACTCCGCTAGACATAGCCAACAAATTCTTAATAGAAGTTTTTCCTAAATTAGTACCAATTAACTCACTAGCATACTTCTCTGCTATATCATCGATGCTATTAATTTTCCCTGCACAAATAGCCTCTCCGATAGAAAGCGAAACTAAAGATTTAGCCATAGAAAAACTAACAAATCTATGTTTATCAGTTGCACCTTTACTATATCCTTCGTATACTATATTTCCGGAGTCTACTAACACTAAACCAACATTCCCCGGTAAAGAAAGATGTTTAGTTGCAATCGCTTCTATGTCAGTTGACGCTTTCTTTTTAATCAATTGTTTTTGATTTTCTGCTGACTGTAATCTTACTTTTACAGCCATGTCTTCTATATTCCTAAAAACAGAAGCAGGAGAGCTCAACGGCGGGCTTGCTTGCGAAGCAGCTATGGAAGAAAAAAGAAAGCTAGCAAAAAATAAAATTAATTTATTCATGTTCATAAATATGATCTTCTATACGAAAACCTCGGCCACCTAATTTTTTCATAAGGTCATATTCTAGTGCTTTTTCTTTGCACTCTCGTGGCTGACCTATGCTACCTACTACTGCCATGCAGGACCAGCATCGATAACTATAGTCGCCATCAAATTCGGCAATACCGCCACAGGGTAATCGATATTTCTGTACGATATTCATTTACACTACTCGACCAATGCCGTACCAAATTAGATTGTCTAGTTCTCGTTGATATTCGCGACCTTCTCTACGATACTGCCAAATTTTTGTTAGTAGGTCACGCATTTCGTCACCACTAATATAATTAGTGTTAAGATCAATGCCGCGGCTTTCAATTTCTTCAATCAAATCATCATCGTCAAAGTCACTAAGATCTACATCAACTTCGACTTCTTTGTACACAGTTTTATACATTATGCAATAACCTTTTTATTTTCAGGAGTGTAGTCACTATAAATCTTATTGCCTTTTTCTCGAATAAGTTCAGCAAAATACTGCGGGCTATTATTAAACATAGTTTTCATTTCATGCAACTCAACTAGGTCTTCAGTTTCGAATGTATAAATCTCGTAACTGCGTTGACTGTTATATCTAGCACGAAGCATCATTGCAGTCAAATTAAAAGGAGTCTTAAATGGCTCGTCTTTAATGCCGGCAATCATAGCATCATGGTCAAGGTCTGTGATATCAAACATACACTCAAGACCCTGACAGTCCCACATAGCAAGAAACTTACTCATTGTAGTGTTCGAGGCTTTTTTGTAATAGAGTCTGCTAGTTCCTGGGATACGCCCAATTCGTTGAGATCCAAACCCATAGCTTGTGCAAGCGTGATGAGTTCTTCTTCGTCCATGTTATCGACATCAACTGGGCGACTCTTTTCAAAAATCTCGCCGCTTTTTACCATGCGGTTGATCTCTGCAATCATCTCGTCGAGTTCTTCTTGAGTTCCTTCGAAGTTGTCAAAGCAACCTTCAGCAAAGACAATCTCAATGTCTTCGGGATTTGCGGGTTTATTTTCATCAGTCATAGTTTTTCCTCTGTAGGAGTGTGGTCATGTGCTAGTTTACGCAACATTTCGCGATGGCGATAATCGTCTTCTTTCTTTGTTCGTTTCTTGTCGTCGGAGAGTCGGAGCATCATGTCATATTCACGGGCCCACTTAACGCCAATCATCCAAGTGCGGATTTGTTCTAGTGTGCCTGTAAACAGTTCTGCATCACGAGCATAGATGGGCAAAGAATCAACATCTTTTGGTTTAATGCCGGCGCGGTCGCCATATGATTCTCCACTCCAGCTACCGTGCTTAGGGTTGCAAAGCATAAGCCCCATAGCATCCAAATCTGCTTCTAGCCTACGAATTTCTAAAACTGCTTGATAGCCTGCCATGTTCAATCCTTATGCAATATAAGGCAAATCTTCAAATGTTCGGATGCTTTCGCTTCCGTCATATTCTTCAATAACAAACCTAGTGCCAGCATCGACCCAGATCACTTCAACATCCCCGGCGCCGCCCATATAACTGACGTAGCCCAACGACAGTGCGTATTCGCCTAAACCTTCATTGCCGTTAAGCAAAACATAGTCAACTAAACGGCTGTCAAACACCATAGCCTCCGCCTGATCACCACCCCAAGTACTCCAGCCAGCACCAAAGCCAGGGCCGATTAAAACTGCAACTTGTCCTTCTTCGTTATAACGCTTTTCGTAATCCATTATTCAGCTTCTTGAAATGCAAATGCATTTACCAGCGGGCCATCAAACTCGCCGTAGAACTCGACAAACCATACAGGCTTACCATCAACTTGGCGCAGGATGTAATTGTATTCTTCGCCTTGAGCATTTGTTCTATAGTCTGCATAGTCTTTAAACTTGCGAGCTTTAACGCCTTGCTCGCCACGGTCACGACCGTAAAAAGTGCAGACTTCGTAATTAGTTTCGTTAAAGTCGTGTTTGGTTCCGATATTAGGACCGAGGATAGACACGTCACCGTGGTCGATCAATTCACGTACCTTAAAAGGATCAATGTAATGTTCTTGCAGAATCTTACCATTGTGTTCAAGATAACCATCCCAGTGTGCGTAGATTTGCTCTACCGTACCGTCTGCGAATTCAATTGCGATTGTGCTACGAGTTGCCATCTCTAACTCCTGTTTTGTTACGCTATGTATGTATTATACCGAATAAACCAATTTGTGTCAATTTATTTGCTATTCAATCGCCAACATATTTTTCTTCTATTTCAAAGATCATATGATCAGAATATTGCGGAGCTTCTTTCTCTATAGTAATTTCAGCAGACTCTCGAGTTGAATATAAACCTAAAGAACAAGTTTCGCTAGGGCAGTGCTCATCGATCATAATCACTTCATACATAGTTTTCATTCTTTAACTCCGAAATGTTCAGTAATCACATCATACATACACCGTAGCTCGGTTTCAGTATTCTCAGCACGATTAGCAATTATAGCACATTCCCGAACAATCAACTCGGCGAACTTTTCCAAATCAACACTTTTACCTTCGTGAACTGATCCGTCGTGCGAGGTGTATGTTTCTACCAATGTTGCCTGGCGGCGTAGTTCTTTGATTCGTTGGTTCATTTTAGAATCCATCCCGGACAATGACGGCCAGGCCCATTACTAGAATAGGCAAGAGTACGATGAGTAGATTAGTGATAGCGGTCATTTACATTTCCTCCATTTGTTCGTCAGTTACTTCGACCAGTTCAGCACCATCGTCGCTGTAAAAACGATTGACAATATCAACAAGGTCCCGGGGTGTGATACGATGACCCTCAAAAATAAGGTCAGTAGAATAAAACACTTTTACCCAATCGCCCGACTCCATGGAGTTGGTCACTACACGAATTTCTGCCTTGCTCATATCAGTTCTCCGGTTTCCCACAGACCATTTTTGATGCAGGTTCGCAAATGTTGATTAAAGTGTCTACAGCCGAACTTTCGCTGATACTTCTTCAAGAGTGTAGCAGCCAACTCATACGCGGCCCGCTCTGTTGGTATGCTCTGTGTCAGTCTAATAGGTGCCCATTGAATGGGTTCCCAAACTCTTTTGACTGCTGTTTTGACTTTCATACCAGTTCTCCGGTTTCATCGTTGACACAGCCTAGGTAGACTGCTTGGTACTCACCTTTATAAATTAAGTCAAATCCAACAATGTATTCTTCTGCCTCTTCCTTGGTTTCAAACTCTCGTTCCAGTTTAACCTTGTGAGTTTGGACGATACCGTCATACACGGGGTGGACTTGGACGATGTGAACAAATTTGGTCATTGGTGCTTTGAGTTTGTGAATGTTGTCGCGGACATATTCGTCAGTCCATTCTTTAAACGATTTAGTTTCGGTCATTTTACTTCCTCCTCAACAACTTCGCAATCAGTCCATTGGGTATCAACAAAGTCCAAAGCCTCGTTCTCAGTGTCAAAACAACCCAATGCCCTGCCCAACCAACGCTCGGGACCGGTGCCATCTACATCACCGCCCCATTCAACTTCTCTAACAACAAATTGGGTCATTGTGTGCTCCTGTTTCGCTATATATGTATTATAGCGAATAAACCAATTTGTGCCAATTTATAAGTTCTCGAGTGCCTTCTTGCGAGTCTTGTAAGGACCCGATACAATAGCATAGCCCTGATCTGCACAGTATTCAGGCAGGGTTTGGCGTCCTGGCATAGGGCTAGCATTTTCAGCCCAGCGAATGGGCTCACGTAACCCGTCACGCTCGACAACAAACCAAATAAAACGCAGGTAACTCATTGTAATACTTTCTTTTACAGTGTGTTCAGAACAGGAGCATGTACACGAGTAAGCTCACGCTCACGTGCATGAGCTGCTGCCTTGCCACGCACAGTTTCAACAACACCATACTCAAATGCATCAACACCGTAGTCACGGATGTTGCGGCACAGTGCCCAGTCTTTGTTTTCTGTCAAAGCGCGACGAATGTGCTTTTGCATGCGAACTTTTAGTGCTTTGCGAAGGTTGCCACTGCAAACTGTAACACCAATGTATTGGTCTTTAGTAACTACGTTAGTAATAACGTAGATTGCATGCTTGCGGTCGGAACGTGTTTTGCGTTTCATCATGTATGTATTATAACGCAGAACCCAATTTGTGCCAATTTATTTAAATAACACTTGAGTATTACTTTAGCTTATAATGTTTTATTCGATATTTTCTACTTAATATAATACCGAATTTACTTAATTCTTTGCGCCATATAAAGAATTGAGGACCATGGGTCATATTCTCATTAGTTAACCATTCCCACTGATGCACCATTTCATGTGCTAATGTATAAACAAAAAGCCTCTTAGATAAGAAGCTTTTGTTCATTTTAATAGTGCATTTAGTTTGGTCATATTGATCGCCTGTGCATTCACCCCAAAATGCACTAGAATAAACTAATCTAAATGCTGGCATTTTTAGTTCATTATTAAATACCTGCTTGTTTATCTGACGAAATAAACTACGACAATCTTGTATAGTGGGTCTAAATTTGCAGTCAAATTCATCAAACTGTTGTACCATTTTAAACAGTTTAGTCTGAGTTACATTCGGTTTTTTTGTCACTGCAAATACCTCCTATATAAAAATATTTAGCAGTATCAGCAGAATATTAACTATGCATTAATACCAATTTGCATAACCACGACGCTCGATTTGAGCTCGACGATACTCTGCATATTCTAATATAAATTCCCAGAAGATTTGTTTTAATTGTTTCATGCTAACCAACTCCCCGTAGATTGCTTTTTGTCAAATTCTCTTTGCCAATATTCTACTTCTACTGTTGTAGTCGGATTCTTGCTTGAAATATAACGGTCTAGTTCGTTTTGTTGATTTTGCTGTTCATTAATCAGCGGTTTGATTAAGTATGCAATAAGTGATAGCATGTTGTGATGCCTTTCTTAAATAGAAACTCAGTGTTTCTACTTATTTATCTGGCACCGCAACATTTATATCATGGTTTATACTGATATTATGCAGTTTCGGAGTATATATTACTCCACTGCTTTAGCTTGTCTTTTTTGGCCGCACGAGCTAGATTAACACTATTAACGTCGATGACTTTATGCTCAATCATCAAGTCCACCATAGCCAGCAAGTCGCCTACTTCTTCTTCTAAGTGTTCTCTATTTGTTTTGGGTTTGCCGGGTTTAACGTTGTCGATACCAAAGCGACTAATTTTACTCACAGCAACTACTACTTCTGCACATTCCTCTTGGGTAATGTCCAGGATTTCTTTTGTTTTTGCGTCCATTATTCAGACTCTAGGTTAATGTTAAGTGGGTGCCCATTGTTTCGAGCGATATAAGTTGCTTCGCTGTGCTTTTGTTCTGCTACTTCAAAAGTATATACACCTGCAATGCCTCGTCCGTGTTCATGAATTTCCATTGTTGTTTGTGTAGCACGTTCCTCATCTTGGTGGAATACTGCTTTTAGCAAATCAATGACGAAATCCATAGGAGTAGAATCGTCGTTATTAAAAATAACCCTGTACATACTAGGACGTTTAATAACAACATCTTGTTTAGTTGATTGACTTGTTTCTGCCATTACGCTCATTTTTAACTTTCAAAGTATTTATCAGTTGGGGGCACAGTACCCCCATTTTAGTGCTTACTTGTCGTAACCGATTACTTCAACCTTGCGTGGCTTAAGTGCTTCGGGGATGACTCGTTTGATATCAATTCGAAGAACTCCGTCTTTAATGCTAGCTGCACCAACTTCCATATGCTCTGCAAGAGTTAACGTCTTTTCAAAGCTACGGTAAGCAAGTCCTCTATGCAAGTACTCGGCTTCTGTTTCTTCTCTATTACGATCTCCCTTGATAACAAGTACATTGCGATCAACTTCAACATCGATTTCACTAAGTGTGAAACCAGCAACTGCAATTTCAACTTGATAGTTGTCATCGTCAAGTTTAATAATGTTGTAGGGAGGGTAAGATTGGTTAGCATTGATTCGTTCATTAAACATGCGATCAAATCCAACCAGTGCTCTGTTCAATTGATTAAGAGCTGTCGTATCAAATCGTGTAAGTGCGTTCATATTTTTCTCCTTTAATAAGCAAGAACGTTTTGGGCAACATGCCCAGTGTGCAACCCTATTGGCGTTGTACAAGTATATTTATACGCTGATTTCAAAGGTCTGTCAACGGTCCTCTTGCCAATTCTAGCAAGAGTTTGTACTCGTCGTAGGCTTGTTTAACCGCTGGGCAGCTATCTCTAATTGCTTTTTCTTCGGCAATTATATCTTCTACTGCTTTTAGACGTTTTTCCATTTCTTCATAAGGATCAACAAAGCTAAAAGAAGAGCCTGTTGAATTCCAATTAAAAGAAGATGTCGGCTGTGAACTTGTAATAGTTATAGTATTTGCGGCTGATAAATTTATATCACTCAAATCTATAGTTGTTATTTCCTGGGCGGTGAAACCTATAGAGGAATCCGAAGATTCCCAAACAAAAGGTGTCACCGTAGCGTCATCGGAATTCATTTTAATATAGCTTTTTAGGCAATGCTTCCGATTCGCGTTTTTTCTGTGCTCTTCGGGCTTGTTGGTTTTTTGTTTTACGTTTTGTTACGCTAGGCTTTTCGTAGAACTCTTTTTCTTTAAGTTCGATTAATTTACCACTTTCGGTAATTTTCTTTTTAAAAATGCGTAGTGCTTTTTCCCAATTATCATTCTGTACAATAACTGTACTACCCATTAATGGACCATGTTTTTTACTCATTTAGTTTTACCTTGAAATAATGTTGCTATCATTCTATTGCCTTGCATTTCACTAGTTCCTTCTAATTTAGCTGTTGGCACTTGTTCTAAAATGTTATTTATAATTGTGACACCTTGACTTGTATTAGCCATTTCTCTGCCACGAAATTTAATAACTATTTTAACTTTGTCCCCATCAGTTAGCCACTCTTTAATATGCTTCATTTTAACTTCGAGGTCGTGTTCGCCGATGCCAGGACGTAGTTGAACTTCTTTAAGCTCTACTCGATTTTCTCTATTCTTGCGATCCTGTTCTTTTTGACGCTTTTGCATTTCGTATTTGTACTTGCCGACATCTCCTATTTTACAAACAGGAGGATTCGTAGCACCGTTAATTAATATGAGATCTAACCCTTGATCTTGTGCCGTGTTTAATGCTTTAAAGTAAGCAACGACACCGACATTACTGCCGTCAGCATTGATTAAGCGAACTTCGCGAGCGCGAATTTCTCTATTACTGAGAACTCTGTTCTCTTGTCTTCTTTCGTTTATTGCCATATACTAGTAGTGGTTCCTTACCTTCATTTACGGTTTCTTCGGTTATTGTAATTTTAGTAACGTTTTCGTTAGCTAAGTCAGGTAAGACAAATTGTGTTTTTAAGAGTACAGATTCCAATTCTGCTCTAAGGCCACGGGCGCCCAATTTCATAGTCAAACATTTTCTAGCAATAGCGCGACATGCACTATCATCTATTATCAACTCAACTCCGTCCATACGGAACAGTTCTTGGTATTGACTTATGATACTGTTTTTTGGTTCCTTCATTGAGCGAACCAATTGTTCTTCTGTTAGTTCTTCTAACACTGCAATTTTAGGCATGCGACCGGCCAGCTCGGGAATGATGCCCCATTTAATAACATCTTCGTGTATTACTTGATTAAGACTAGGCTTCTTTTTAGAAGCAGAAGTATTAAACCCGATAGTAGAACCGTTGTTGATTCGTTTGTTTATTACTTCTTCGAGACCAACAAATGCTCCGCCGAGTATGAATAAAATATTTTTTGTATTAATGGTTAGCATCTCATTACCAGGATGCTTGCGTCCGCCAGTTGTGGGCACACGGCATTCTGTACCTTCGATAATTTTTAACAAGGCTTGCTGTACGCCTTCGCCGCTTACGTCACGAGTAATACTGGTGCCTTCACTTTTACGACCTTTTTTATCTATTTCGTCAATATAGATAATACCCTGTTCACATCGTTCGATGTTGTTATCTGCTGCTTGGTAAAGTTTATGGATCACGTTTTCGACGTCTTCGCCTACATAACCAGCCTCAGTTAAGCTAGTTGCATCTGTAATAGCAAAAGGGACATCTAAGAATTTAGCAATTGTTTTTGCTAATAATGTTTTGCCCGAACCTGTAGGTCCTATGAATAGTACATTGCTCTTTTCTATGTCAACATCGCTTTTGTTGAGCAATCTTTTATAATGATTATAAACTGCTACACTCAAGGATAACTTAGGCATATCCTGCCCGATAACATATTGATCTAGATGTTGGAATATTTCTCTCGGACTAGGCAAGTCACCTTTAACAGAGGCTTTTACTAAATCGTCTTTGATTGCTTCGTTACACAAAACAATGCATTCGTCGCAGATATAGCCGCTACTACCTGCAACCAATTTTTTAACTTCATTTTGATTTTTGTCGCAAAAACTGCAACACATTAACGGTTTATTTTTTTCAGTCATTCGCCGACAAAATTTCTAAGCATAGCATGAAGTTGTTCGCTGTTGTTAAACACATTTGCATTTATGCTATTTAACAATATTCTAAGGTCTTTGTCAACTAGTTCTTTGTCCACATAAAACCAAACTTTACTGCCATTTGCTGTTAGCAATGATAAGTTTACTTCCAATGGCGTGCAACGTCCGACATTTACCATGATCAAGTCGCTAGAATCGACCATGTGATAAAGCCATTGCCAATTGTCACTTGTTCTGTCATCTAAGTGGTAAAAAGTCATCGGAACTGTTGGAAATGTATTTTCCAAATCATCACTTAATTGTTCTGTCCAATCTTCGTCAGTGCCTATTACTGTTATCCTAATGCCTTCTTCTGGTAAAAATATTGTAGGAGGCGTTATGTAGTAATTTTGAGTATCATCCATTTTTGTTGTTCTTTATAGGTCCCCAGTGGGTAGTTTTGTTTCTTTTTGTTTTAGCAAGTTCTTTAACTATTTTTTTATAAACTTGTTCTAAGCCCTGTTCGTCTCCAGATACTATCATTTTTTCTACTTCGCTGTCAACTGTAATAGGTTTACCTACAAGGCCTTGACTAACTGATTTATCATCAGCAGTCTGTTCTTCAACTTTGATAACTTCTATTGATTGTTCGGGCGGTATAATATAATCTCCCGGACGTTCGATGTCATCTATACCGAAGGTTAAGATTTCTTGTTCAGTTGCTACTTCTGGTTCTTTTTTTGGTTTTACTTTCTTTGTCTTTTTTTTAGAAGGTGTTACTCCCACTGTTTCCACTGTGGTTGTTGGTTCAACACTGGGCTCAATTTCTGCTGCATCAATTGCAGGTGCTTCTGACTGTTCCGGTGTTTGAGCAACCACTGGCAACTCAACCGCGTCAGGTATAACTTCAATTTGCTTATCATCAGCAACTTCTCCCTTGTTTTGTTCTTTGTTTTTTATTTGCGTTAAGTTGGCTGCGATTAGCATTAACACTGCTAACGGATCAAATACGCAAATTAATAAAATAATTAGCCAACGTACACTGCGTTCTAAACTGTTTTCGTCTGGATTATCGCCATAGATAAAAGCTGCAATATATTTTAGCGGTCCAACTTCTGCTTCCACCTTGCGGACTTCAGCGGCAATTGGTGCTCGTTCTTCATTGATCTGACTAATAGTTTTCTGTTCGGCAGCGATTTCGGATAGTAGTCGAGCTCGTTCTTTTTGCTGGGACCTGCGTATCGCAACTGCTTTATCAGCGCCCGTTTCTGTTGTAGAGCGGCCCATAACTTGATCCACTGCCTCATCCATTTGTTTGAGAGCCTTACGATTTGCATCTATATTGTCCCTTGATGTTTTAATTTTTTCATCGTAAATTGCAATCTTACTAGATACATCGCCGCTTACTAAACTTTGGTCACTGTGTGCTTTACTCAAGAAACCAAAAATACCCATGCTAGTAATAAGCATCAAGATACCTAATGCAGAAACAAAATACGCCTTCATCAACAATGGAATATTTTTCCATTGACGATATAGCCAACTTGCTACAACTAATTTGGCAGCTTCTAAGCTGCCGCCCATAACTGCTACGGGAATTGCGGCTGCACTAAAAATCGCTACCAAGCCGATAACGCTGTAATAGGCTGCGATGCCGCTTAAAATTACTGCTGTGAAATATAATAAAAATGCCATTAACTTATTTATAACTATACCCGGATGGTATTATATAAGTATATATAGACACAACAGAAATGTCAAATTTTATGGTAAGATTATGATCAAACAGGCAGAAGTGCATTGGAATTTAACAGATGTTTGCGATAAAGGCTGTTCTTATTGCCCGAGCAAATATAGAGGAAATACCTCCAAACGAGGAATAGACGAATATCAATCTGTTATCCGTAAATTGCAATCTAGCAGGTATAAGCATGCAGAAACTATAAAATGGAAGTTAGGTGGCGGTGAACCTTTACAATTTCCAGGTTTGGGTATCGTTCTTAATGATATTAAAAAAATGCCAAGTTTTGTTAGATTAGATACTAGCGGTGGCGACACTTGGTTTGATTTAATGCCAGTTATTGGATTAGTAGATCACATTAAGTTTACTCAGCACAGTTGGCAAAATCCCAGTGTGCTAGGATTTGTGGTAGACTTATGTAACGATAACAACGTTCGACTAGACGTAATAGTACCTTTAGAATCTGGAATTATATCAGACTGTAAAGAACGAGTTAAAAATTTAGTAGAGCAAGGTATAAATGCACACGAACAAATTTTAATGAATGAATCCTGGACGGAATGGTGGTCTGGTTACAGTATGAAAGATATAAACTTGATTGCAGGTAGACCGGAAGACTGGACTCCACCGCCACCGCCGCCAGTTGATCCAAATGCACCAGATCCTATATGGGTAGACCCCAGGATTATACAAAACCCCGAATTTGTGTACACTGGGCGCCAATGTTTTGCAGGTGTTGATTACTTGTTCATCGGCGGCAAAGGCTGGGCAAGTGCAAGTGACTGTGGCGGCAGAGATTTAGGAAATGTATTCGATGCTAATTGGACAGCACCCGAGACTAGCTTTGCTTGTCCGATGTTTCAATGCTTAAGTGATAACGATAAGAGTAAAATTAGGGTTAATCAATAACGTTCTAACGCAGATACTTGATACCCAGCTGCTTCTAATTTTTTACATCCAGGTAAAAAATCTAAACTAACAATTGCAGTGTGCAATTGATTCGCCGGAGGTATAGCCCAATGTTCTGTAAGCAATTCTCCAACTGCTGCTAAAGTTCCACCCGTTGCTATGATATCATCTACTATCATAACTGGGCCTTTTATTTCTGCATCCTTAAGTAAACTCAAACTTGCTTCACTATATTCTGTTTGATAAGATTTAGAAACAGTTGCACCGGGTAACTTCCCAGTCTTTCTTGCAAGGAATAGTGGAATACTTAATTCATTGGCAACTGCGCCCGCCCATATAAATCCTCTAGCATCAACTGCAACAATGCTTTCTATTTCTGCATTAGCTGCTTGCTTGGTCAACCATTTAACTGTGTGCCTGAATGCCGGTGTATTACTCAATATACTAGAAACATCTAAAAATTTAACTCCTGGTGTTGGAAAGTTGTCAACTGTTGTTATGATTTGTTTTAAGTCCATAGTGCTCATGAAAAAAGGACACTTGCGTGTCCTTTTATTTACAGTGCAAAGTCTGATTAGACTAGACCGGCTGCAAGTGCTTTATAACCTGCTGCAATAACTCGCTTGCTAGGATTGCCCAAACGATACTTGGTTGTCTCACGACCCTTTGTATCCTTATGCTGGTTAGCATAAATTGCATAACCGCTAAAGCGTAGATCGCTAACGGTTGCACGTGGGTTCTTAATACCAAAACGTGCAGTGATTTGAGCTGCGGTCAGCTTTTCGCCTGATTGAAAAGCTGCTAGTAGTTTGCTAGATTTTGTCATTTTCATAATCCTTATGTTTTAAATGTCGTCATTGCGTTTGCAATGTAGAACTATTATTACATAAAAAAACGGCAAGAGCAATAGTGCATCTTACCGTTT
>JACCEE010925196.1_pt1 | contig 14023 bp, 7 predicted proteins | sample 7449931 | NCBI WGS metagenome assembly JACCEE01 (sample SAMN15323457, study PRJNA562643) | freshwater metagenome | isolation source: river surface water | place: USA:Blue River Watershed | collected 2017-08-19 | reverse complement strand
TTACCGGCTTGTGGATGAGCGCGATCGGCATCGTCGGTCTGGCTCTGAACCTGCGGGCTTACGACTTCGTATCCCAAGAACTGCGGGCCGCTGAAGACCCCGAGTTTGAAACGTTCTACACCAAGAATATTCTACTCAACGAAGGTCTGCGCGCCTGGATGGCTCCGGCTGACCAACCCCATGAAAACTTCATCTTCCCCGAAGAAGTTCTGCCTCGCGGCAACGCTCTCTAAGGGAAAAAACCGCCAGAACTGGGCTCAGAGCCTTCTGGCGGCCAGTAATTCTGGGGGCTCGATGCCCGCATCAACTAAAAACCTGCCAACTGGCAGGTTTTTTTTTGAATTTCCCCACTCAATCCAAATTTTTGTGTTATCTTAGGAAGCGTTAGCCTTTTGAGACTAAATACCGTTAAGGGTCAAAGGAGGTGATGCCCATGCCAGATAGTAGTAAACGCTTGGGTCATCAGATTAGACTAGGCCGGCTGTGCGCCGGGGCTGTTCTCTAACAGTCAGCCAGCGTCTCCTAGTGGGACGCCAAAGGTTAAATATATCACGGCTGACTTGGGGTTCCTCCCGGCAGTCAGGTTCTAATCTGAAGACCCGCTACACCGCTCCCACCCCCAGCGTCAAGCCTAAAGCTAGACTGCTTCTGGGTGGGAGCGGATAGCTATTGGGGCTTAAATTTTCCCAAAAGTAGATTTTGGTCCTAACCACAAAAACTCAATGCCCACAGGATTTTGATTTGCCAGTGATTCGGTTCCCATTCATCCGATCTTCAAGGGGTAATTGTGTGTTTATCCCTACCCATTAAGCCTTGTAAAAGCCTGAGATCAGTTATAAAATACCCTGACAGCACTCGCAGAAAAATCCATCCCCTACCCTCCCTGGGGGAAAATACGGATTGCCCCAGTGAGAGCAGAAGAACTACCAGAGTGCTGTAAAGTAGATGCTGCAGCAGAAGACGAGAGAGATATTGCGGTCGTCTCAAGTTGCTATAATTGAGATTAAACAACCCCTCTAACCACTCAAGATGGTTGGTGTATTGGATTCGCGGTGCAGAGAAAAGGACTGGACGTGAACAACAAGAACGGTTAGTGGGGCATTGTTGTACATATAAATGTAAGGGTAAAGACATGGCTCAGTTGCTTGGGGAAGCAGAAATTCAAAGAAAAGCTAGCCAACTTTCAGGTTGGACGGTGGCAGGGAAGAAAATCACAACCCAAAAGGTATTTAAGGATTTTATCGAGGCGATCGCCTGGGTGAATAAATTGGTGGAGCCCGCCGAGGCGGCAGGTCATCATCCCGATATTTCCATTTCCTACAACAAAGTGACGGTGAGCCTGACAACTCACGATGCAGGAGGACTGACCGCAAAAGACTTTGCTCTGGCTGAGGTGATATCTAACCTGTAACCAAACCAAACCAGAGGGATAGCCGGTGATGGCTCGCCCCAGCAAGGTGAAGAACAACTGCACGATCGAGCAAGTCAAGGCAAGGGAGAGAAAAATTGAGGTCTAGCTGTGAACAGCCATCAGAGAGTTGAGCATCCAGCGCTCCCCGATTATGGAAACATCCAGGAGCAAGCCGCATCGAGAGCGGAACTGGTAGAGCAGTTGTTAGACATTGGGGCAGCCCTGTCTAGCACTTACGATTTGTCTGAGTTGCTAACGCTGATCCTCTCGAAAAGCCGAGAAATTACCTGCAGTGATGCGGGCAGCGTCTATTTGGTCGATCGCACCGATGAGATCCCCACTCTATTATTTAAGGTGGCGCAAAACGATTCTCGCCCCCAAGTTTCGTTTCAGGAATTCGCCATCCCCCTCACCCGCCAAAGCCTAGCTGGGTATGTGGCTCTCACTGGTGAAACCTTGAATTTACCAGATGCCTACATCCTCAACCCAGAAGTACCATACCAGCTAGACCGCAGCTTCGATCGGGAGATCGACTATCACACGCGATCGGTGCTGGTATTGCCCATGCAGAACCAGGAAGGAGAGACGATCGGCGTCCTCCAGCTCATCAACCGCAAAGTCCGCCCCGATCTAGTAATCACCCCAAAAAATGTCCTAGAAACCACTCAGCCTTACTCAGAGTGGGAAGAAAGGATATTACACTCTTTGGCTTCTCAAGCCGCCATCTCCATTGAAAGAAATCAACTGCAAGAAAGCATAGAAAATCTGTTTGAAGGCTTTGTCAAGGCATCGGTGCAGGTGATTGAAGCCCGAGACCCCTGTACCTACGGACATTCCGAGCGGGTAGCGGAACTAACCGTTCGCTTGAGCCAAGAAGTAAACAGCGTCAATACTGGACTTTTGCGCAAACTGCATTTCAACCAGCGCCAAATCCAGGAAATTCGCTATGCAGCCCTCCTCCATGATTTTGGTAAAGTCGGGGTTCCAGAAGCAATTTTAGTCAAGCAGAAAAAACTCTACCCCTCACAGCTAGAAGTAATCAGACACCGGTTTGCTCTGGCTAAACGCACCATGCAAATGGAATGCGCCCAATCCAAATTTCGCCACCTGATTGAGCATCCCCAACACCGCCATACCCAAATCGAACCTATATGCTCTCACTGCCAAAGTTTAGCCCAGTTAGATACCCAGCTAGAAGAAGAAATCCAGGCATTGGATCATTACTGGCAGATTCTCCTGGAAGCCAATGAGCCTCGCATCCTCGCGGAAGAACCTTTGGCTCGCTTGCGGGAATTATCGGGTTTTACCTACAGGGACACCGAAGGTCAGCTCAGACCGCTGGTCAGTCCTGATGAGATGGCTCAGCTCGTGGTTACTAAAGGAAATCTCACACCAGAAGAGCGTTTGGCCATTGAATATCACGTTACCTACAGTTACGAATTTCTCAAGCGCATCCCTTGGACCGTCAACCTGAAAAAAGTACCTGAAATTGCCTATGGCCATCACGAAAAGCTCGATGGCTCCGGCTATCCCCTGGGGTTGAAAGGACCGGAAATCCCGATTCAGGCTCAGCTAATGACGATTGCTGACATATATGATGCCCTGACGGCGGGCGATCGTCCTTACAAGCGCGGTTTGCCCGTGGAAGCAGCCCTGAAAATCCTCTGCCAAGAAGCCGAGCAGGGCAGAATTAACTATGAATTTTTGCAGCTATTCGAGCAGCGACAAGTATTTTCCGTTTTGGGGCACCGCCTGGAAGCACACATTGAGTTGGAAACAGCTTGATCTGGAAGTAGATAGAGATTGACAAACCAGCCAAATATGGTATGGTGAAAAACAAGCCGCCGCCAAGATTGGGGTCGAGAAGGGCCCGGAATTTTGGCAGCAATGACTCAAACCTCTTTACCAGAGCAGCTCGATCGGGATAGTCTCTTTTTGAGAAAAAGCCCACAAATGCTCGAAATACCTTCGGGCAATGCTCAAAGCCATGGCAATGGAAAAACCCTTTCAGATTGCGATTTCAACTGGACTAACGGCACCCGCGATTAGAGTTCAGTCCCCACAAGACTTGTCCGCTGCCATGAGCGAACTAGGTCTCCACAGCCCTCGTCCCATCCTCGTAGTTGTGGGTGGTGCCAGTAAGATGAGCGATGGCGACCTCAGCCGTCTGCGCTCTTTATTTGTGAATGTGCTGGCACCCTTGGCAGAAGAACTAGGTGCGTTGGTCGTAGATGGCGGCACGGATGCCGGTGTGATGCAGATGATGGGTCAAGCTCGTGCCCAGATAGCAGGGACATTTTCCTTGATTGGTGTTGCTCCAGAAGGAAAGGTGGCTCTGGCCGATCGAGACCCCCCCGATGAAGTCACGCCTTTGGAGGCACACCACACCCACTTTGTCCTAATTCCCGGCTCTAACTGGGGTGACGAATCCCCTTGGTTAGCGCAGGTAGCCACGGTCCTAGCTGACGGGGCGCCATCTGTGGCAGTGCTAGTCAACGGCGGGGAGATTGCCTGGAAGGATGTGTCAGAAAACCTAGGAGCTAATCGACCAGTTCTCGTTCTGGCAGGCAGCGGGCGATTAGCGGATATATTAGCAGCAGCGCTCCGTGGAGAAGCAACTGAGGAGCGAGCGAGAAAGATAGTTGCTTCGGGGCTATTGCAAGTCATCGACATGAAAGATAGTTTTGATAGCCTCAGTCGAGCGATTAAAGAAAGGTTCGCGGCGCCAAAGCGATCGCTCTCGTAAGTCATTTATACCACAAACAAAAGGAGGATTTATCCATGACTGCCTACGAGAAAGCCAACAAAAAAAATGGTCCCTATAAACTGCTAGCTCTGGATGGTGGTGGCATCCGGGGAGTAATTACCCTTGAGATCTTAGAAAAAATTGAATCTACCTTGCGGTCAGCCTTGGGTCGCGACAATACATTTGTCTTAGCCGATTACTTTGATTACATTGCCGGTACGAGTACGGGGGCAATCATTGGCACCGCCCTTTCCTATGGGATGTCTGTAGCAGCCGTGAAAAAGTTTTATCAGGAAAGTGGCGAGACAATGTTTGATAAAGACTTCATCCTCCCCATCACCAGACTGGCAATCCATAAATATGGAGATAAAAACCTCGCCGCTCAACTCAAGGAGGTATTTGGAGAGGACACCACCTTGGGCAGCGAGAAGCTGAAAACCCTGCTGATGCTGGTAATGCGCAACGTTAACACCGACTCGCCTTGGCCTATCTCCAACAACCCGAAAGCTAAGTACAATGACCCAAACCTCCCCGACTCTAACCTAAAACTTCCCCTGTGGCAGCTAGTCCGGGCAAGTACCGCCGCTCCCACTTTCTTTCCCCCCGAGAAAGTTCAGTTAGGGAACCGGGAGTTTATCTTCGTTGATGGCGGTGTGACTACCTATAATAACCCAGCCTTCCAACTGTTCCTGATGGCTACCCTAGAACCCTACCAACTGATGTGGCCCTCCGGTGAGGACAATATGCTTTTGGTTTCCGTCGGGACTGGTCTCACCCCCAACATCAATCCAGAACTTACGGCTTCCAAAGCTGACAGAATCATCTACAATGCGATGAATATTCCGGGGGCTCTGATGCTAGCAGCCCAGCAGCAACAAGACTTTTTATGTCGGACTTTCGGCAAATGTTTGTGCGGCGACGAGATTGACGGAGAGGTAGGGAATTTAATAGATGCTAAAGGTCCTCTAGAATCCAAGCTGTTCACTTATGTGCGGTATAATGCCGAATTGACTCGCGAAGGACTGGATCGGCTAGGTGGTTTGGAAAATATCCAACCAAAGGATGTGCAGCAAATGGATTCCGTGAAACATATGGACAAGCTGGAGGAGATAGGAAAAGCGATCGCCAAACAAGTCCAGCCAGAACACTTTGCTAACTTTTTGCAGTAACGAGGGTGCCACGCCATGACCAAACTTTTCCATGCTTTCATCTCCTACGGACGAGCTGACAGCAAAGAGTTTGCTGCCAAACTGCAAAATCGCTTACACGAACAAGGGTTTGAAGTCTGGTTTGACTTCAACGACATTCCCCTCGCAGTAGATTACCAGAATCAAATAGATGATGGGATTGAAAAAGCACATCACTTCCTGTTTCTCATTAGTCCCCATTCCGTCAACTCGGAATATTGCCAAAAAGAAATTCAGCTAGCGATTAAGCGCAACAAGCGCATTATCCCGCTGTTACACGTGATGGAGATTAGCCGGGAAACCTGGCAGCAAAGAAACCCGAAGGGGACGGAAGCTGATTGGCAGGAGTACAAAGCCCAAGGTAAACACGAAAGCTATCAGAATATGCACCCAGTAATTAGGAAGCTAAACTGGGTGTATTTTCAAGAAGACAAAAATGATTTTGAAAAATCATTAGCCGACTTAATTAATTTGCTCCGCTCTCATACCGAGTATGTAGAGCAGCATACCCAGTTGCTAGCCAAAGCCTTGGAATGGGAGCGGCAGCAAAAACAAACGAGCTACCTGTTAATTGGCGAAGAGAGACAGCAGGCAGAAACTTGGCTGAAGTTCCGGTTTAAAACCGAGCAACCGCCTTGTATCCCCACAGACCTCCATTGCGAATACATCACTGAAAGCATCAAGAATGCCAATAACTTGATGACTCAAGTATTCCTATCCTATGCCGATGAGGATAGGGCAATAATGGAGAAAATTAGAAACAGTCTGAGACGCGAAAGCATTACGGTTTGGACAAATCAGACAGATATTAAAACCGGGGAAGCGTTTGAGGAAGCTATTAAGCTCGGCATAGAGCAAGCGGATAACGTGGTTTATCTGCTGTCACCCGACAGCCTAAACTCTACTTACTGTCAGCAAGAATTGGCATTAGCTTTGTCCCTGCACAAGCGGATTATTCCGGTACTGCTGCGGACAACAGACCGGGCACAGGTGTCGGAAGCACTGCAGAGTTTGCAATATATCGACTTCACCGATAATGTGAAGGAAGAAGACTACCTGCTGGATGAGAGCCAACTGCTGAAGACGTTGTATGAGGATGCAGCTTATTACAACGAGCATAAAATTCTCTTGAATAAAGCGCTGAAGTGGCAGCGGCAACAAAATAATCCCAGTATTCTGCTGCGGGGGTATAACCTGCGGAGTGCCGAAACCTGGTTGCAGGTGGCTCAGACCAGGAAAGAGCATCCACCCACGGCATTACAGCAAGAATTCATTGGGGAAAGTCTGCGGCAACCGCCATTAGAGTCCCTGGATGTATTTATTTCCTATTCCCGTGCAGACTCGGACCTAGCGAGAAAGCTAAACGATGCTTTACAGATGCAGGGCAAGACCACTTGGTTTGACCAGGAAAGTATTGCCTCCGGTGCGGATTTTGAGGAGGAGATTTATCGGGGAATTAAAGTTAGTGACAATTTCCTCTTTATTCTATCGCCCAACTCGATCCAATCGCCTTATTGCGCCAAAGAGGTGGAATATGCAGCTTCGTTAAATAAACGGTTTGTGACGGTGCTGCATCGGCAGGTCAATCCCAGTGACTTACATCCAGAGTTGGCCAAGGTGCAATGGCTTGATTTCAATGGGAGCGAGGGGGATTTTAATGCCAATTTTAACCAATTGGTGAGGACGCTAGATACAGACCGAGAACACCTGCGCAGTCATACGAAATGGTTGCAGCGCGCCTTGGAGTGGGAGCAAAAGGAGAAAGTTGCTGACTTGTTGTTGCGGGGTAGCGAGTTTGCCGTTGCCCAACAGTGGCTGCAAGAGGCTGAGGCAAAAAATAAACGCCCAGCGGCAACTCTTTTGCATAAGGAATTTATTGCGGAGAGTCAAAAGGCGATCGAGGCTGGCATTAGACAAGAAAAGCGTCGCGTCATTATCTTAAAGTCGCTGCTGGGTTTGGTAAGTGCGGCAGCCATCATTGCTGTGGTTGCTGGCTTCAAGGCGCTGCAAAGCGAGCGCAAGGCTCAAAAGGCAGAAATTCAGGCTCTGGCGGAGTCTTCAGAAGCCCTGTTTGACTTAGGCGAGCAGTTTAATGCCCTAGAGGCGGCATTACAAGCGGCTGCCAAACTCAAGGCAACCGGTTGGGATAAAACAGATTCCCGGCTGCAAGCTGAAGTTGTCACTAAACTACAGCAACCCCTTTACTTAATCCAAGAACTGAATCGCCTGGAAGGTCATCAAGGCAAAATTGCCGATGTCAGTTTTAGTCCTGACGGCAAAACTATTGCCACAGTTGGTTATGATGACAAAACCGTGAAACTCTGGCAGCCAGATGGCCGGTTTATATCCAGTAAGCGCTTGGAAAACAGCGAAGGTCTCGCTTCTGGTGTGAATTTTAGCCCGGACGGTCAGATTATTGTCGCATACACCAAGGACAAAAAAGTGCAACTCTGGCGACGGGATGGCACTTTGATCGCCACTATTGAGGAACCAGAAGGTATTCAATATCTAGAGGTCAGCCCAGATAGCCAAACTATTGCTACTATCGGCAAAGACCGTAATAACCTAAAATTGTGGGGGCGGGATGGCAGGTTAATCTCTTGGCTGGAGGCGGAGAAAGATAAATTTTACTTGGCTGCTTTTAGCCGGGATGGTCAGACGATCGCGACAATCGAACTGGATGAGATAACCAAACTTTCTTTGGTGAAACTCTGGCAGCGAAATGGCACCTTAACCGCAACCCTCAAATGGGATAATCAATCATTGCATAAGGTTACTTTTAGTCCTGATGGTAAAATTCTGGCCACAGCTAGCGATAATACGGTGAAACTTTGGCAGCGTGATGGCACTGAAATTGCCACTCTTCCAGGTCATAAAGAGGTAATTAACCTACTACAGTTCAGCCCAGATGGTAAAAAAATAGTCACTGGCAGTTCTGATGGAACTGTGAAATTATGGCAGCGGAATGGAACGCCAGACCTGACTTTCAAACCTCATGGAAATAATTGGATTAGCGATGTGAGGTTTAGCCCGGATAGCGCGGGGAATCAGATAATAGCGACGGGAAGTCCAGACAAGACGGTAAAACTATGGCACATTGATGGAACGCCGATCGTCACGCTGACCGGACACGGTGATTGGGTGAGAAAGGTCCTTTTTAGTCCTGATGGAAAAAGGCTGGTGTCGCTGAGCGAAGACACAACCGTTAAGCTGTGGCAGGTAGAAAGTCAAGGCTTAATCACGACTATTCCATCCCATGATGCTCCTGTTGTGATCAATTCCAACCAGACCAGTCAGATTTTGGTGACAACGACAGATAACAATGGTTCTGCTAAACTCTGGAAAGCGGACGTAAATAGCACTAAGAGCGTCCCTTTAGTGAAGAACGGTGGGGAAAATGTCGATGTGCAATTTGTCGATAAAGGTCAAACTATTGTCACAACCGGTCGCGATGAGAATTCTTCGGGTCCAGTGCAGTTATGGCAAGCCGATGGCACTCCCGTGGCGACAATCATCAACAAAACTCCCCGTCCGGTTGGGGTGTCGGTGAGTCCTAGTGGTCAAACGATCGTGACGACAGTACGGGATGAAAATTCCGCCGGTAAAGTCCAGTTGTGGAAAGCTGATGGTACTCCTGTGGCGACGCTGATAGACAAAACTCCCAGCCAGAGTGGGGTAGATGTAGATATTAGTAGCGACGGACAGAGGATTGTCACGACAGTTCGCGATGAAAATTCCTCCGGTCCAGTGCAGTTGTGGCAAGCTGACGGTACTCTTGTGGCTACGCTGATTGAAAAAAACAAGGATTGGTGGTCGGTGGATTTGAGTCCTGATGGTCAAACTGTGCTAACAGTAACAGGCGATGACAATGATAACTATACTGTAAAATTGTGGAATGCTGACGGGACATTAATCGAGACGCTGATGGAAAAAGACCCGGAAATGCCGCGTTGGCGTTTTAGCAATGATGGTCAGATGCTAGCAATATTGGATAGCGATGGTGGGGTAAAGCTGCGGCATACGGATGGCACATCGATCGCTACGATGAGCGACAACAGCCAAGGATATACGAGAATTGCCGGTTTCAGCCCTGATCACCAGACTGTGGTCTTACAAAGTCAGAAAGACATCACCCTCTGGAATCCAAATGGTTCCCAACAACCTGTGGTGATTCGGACAGAGCATAAGGGGGATATATCTCAAGTGGTTTTTAGTCCTGACGGTCAGACGATCGCCACAGCTAGTTATGATAATACGGTCAAGCTTTGGCAGAGAAATGGAACCCTAATTACTACCTATACCCACCCTAGGGGGGTCAGGGAATTGTACTTCAGCAATTTTGATGGCAAGCTGCTGGCTACAGTTGATGAGAAAAACACCGTGACATGGCGACGTATTGATGGCATGACCGAGTTAGAACCACTGCGAGAGAAGGGCTGCCAATGGATGGCCAGCTATCTGGAAAATACTTCTACTGATGAGGGTAGCGATATTCGCCAATTCTGTGCCGATATTGAGCCTAAATAATGCCCGTTCGAGCGGGTAATGCTGTCCTGATCGACCACATCAACCAGCGGCACCTTGGTCTGTGGATTAGGGTGCATCTCACTTGGTAAACACCCCTTCTCCCTGTTTGGGAGAAGGGGTTGGGGGATGAGGGCAATATTGCCTAACTGAGATGCACCCGTGGATTATCCGGTGTGATAGGAGAATAATTTAACAGAGGCAACTATCGTGGCTACAAAAAATTCTTATCGAGAATACTTGAAAACAGAATTCACCGAGCTGATCGATATGCTGGCTATGACGGAGCCACAAAAGCGGTTTATGAAATCCCGCTGGCTGGATCAGCTATTGTGGTTTGAAGGGCGAGCCGAGCGGGCGAGTAAATGGTCCAGCCGCCTCCGCTTGATGAACGTTGTGGGCGGCGTGATGATTCCAGCCTTGGTTAGTCTCAGCTTCAACAACCCACTCGGACACCAGATTGAGATTGGCTGGATTGCCTTTGGACTCAGCCAGATGGTGGCGATCGGCGCTGCAGTGGAGGGGTATTTCCGTTGGGCAGATAAATACACCGAATACCGGAAAACAGCCGAATTGTTAAAAAGCGAGGGTTGGAAGTTCTTGCAGTTAAGTGGCTCGTATCAAGATTACCCCGACCATATCCAAGCCTATTCTATCTTCGCCGCCCGGGTCGAACAGTTCATCCAGGAAGACGTGCAAACCTTCATAGAACTAGCCCGGGAAACTGCCGATAAAGAAAAACAACAGCAAGAAAACCAGGGGCGATATTCTTCTTTGCCGGAACCGGTGAGTGGGTCGGAAACCCCAAATGTCTTGCCTACCACAAGTAATAACTAAAACGCATCTAACGACTTTCATCCAAATAAATTTTAGTTAAAACCATGACTTGATAATATGTTTAGATATTTGGGTCAAATATTTTCATAAAAGTGAAAAGAATCTGGGGAGTGGCAACCATAAACCCGCCATCAATATCCTGAAAATCGAAGCCACGGGGCTGTTACTCACGGCGCTCCTTGACCCCGGGCACGCCGCTCGTGGCATAATAGTTGGGACTAAAGTCAGGGCAGCCAACCAGATCGATCGCAGATTACCCCAAGGGATGGGAGGAAAACTCCACCGCAGAGCCGGGATGCTATTGATTGGCGCTCGGAAACTTCTGACACAGCCGGAAAGTCCTTGGAGCCAGAGAGCGGGCAATAGGGTATCCTCTATGGCGGGCTCGCCAACAAATCTAGTGGACCATCAACACCAAGCAAGGATTAGCAGACCAAGCTATGATGGTGGCGATCGTCCCCACTCTGATTTGCCCGGATCGATCGTGTCACCCTTGGGAAATCTGTGGTAGAACCATAGATGTATCTGGCCGCAGTGGGTCAACCGGACGAGGAGGGCAAGCTCCACGCCTAGGGAGGGGAGAATCCCACCCGATCGATTGGGGGTCAGCCGCCCGGAGGCAAACCGCCTCACCACCGGAGGCAGCAGCTTTCGCTGGACTGGGCTTAACAATCTCAGGAACCGCCCTCCTAGCAAAGACGGTCATTAGACCAAATTTGCTATATAATGACCCAGACGGGTTGATTCAGAATCGGCTGAGGCGGTCAACGCCGTAACCGACAAACCCATCGCGGTAACAATGGAGTGAGAGTGCTGACCAATAGTCAATAGCCCAATCGCTTACTCTCTGTGTAATAGGTGTGAGGACAAGAGGGAACATGTCTAAAGTATTTTGGAATTATTTGTTGCTCAGCCCAGCATTACTGGGAGCAAGTTTAGTTGTATCGTCTTCTGCCAACGCTCTTGGCACCGCTGAAGTGGCTAATGGTTTAGAACCAGCCACAGCGTCTGAAGCTCTGGTGGCTCAAGCCGTACCAAGCACGGACGATCGCAATGTCTTGCAAAAACTTAACCAGTACAGCCGGGAAGGTTCTGCCAACACATCCGCAGGCCAAGTCACCTCCGTATCGCAGTTATCCGACGTGCGCCCCACTGACTGGGCATTCCAAGCCCTGCAAAGCCTCGTCGAGCGCTACGGTTGTATTGCAGGTTATCCCGACGGCACCTTCCGAGGCAACCGGGCCATGACCCGCTATGAATTCGCCGCCGGTTTGAACGCCTGTTTGGAAGTGGTCCAAGACCTCATTGCCCAGGCAGTCGAAGGCGGTCTGAGTAGGGAAGAATTAAGGGCGATCGAACGTCTGCAGCAAGAATTTGCCGCTGAACTGGCCACCCTGCGAGGCCGAGTCAACGAACTGGAAGTTCGCACCGCCGAACTCGAAGCCAACCAGTTCTCCACCACCACCAAACTCCAAGGTGAAGCTATCTTCGCTCTATACGCAGCCGATGGTGGCAGTGCAGTCAACAGCGATGTCAACGGGGAATTTGCCTTAGGCACCCGGACTCGTCTCGCTTTTAACACCAGCTTCACCGGTAACGATTTACTCTACACCCGTTTAGCGGTCAACAACATCCCTTCTTTTGCTCCCAACAATACCTTCACCCCCGAAGGCGACCTGCAATTTAACGCCGGTCTCGATGCTGAAGGAGACTCCATCTTCCGGCTCGATAGCCTTCTCTACAGCACCCCCCTAGGTAGCAATACGGAAGTTATCTTCGTCGCCGCAGGCAGCATCGCCAACGATGTGGCTGATACCATCAACCCCTTGGACGGTGACGGTGGCACCGGCGCCATCTCTCGCTTTGGTACTCGTGCCCCCATCTATCATCTACTCGCAGATGGTGCCGGTATCGGTTTAAGACACAATGCTGGTGGTGCTGAAATCAGCCTCGCTTATTTAGCTGGTAATGGCAACTTGGGGCGCTTTGCTTCTAGTCCCACTGGCGGTAGCGGTCTGTTTGACGGTCCCTACAGTGCTTTGGCTCAGGTCGTCCTCAAGCCGGTTGATGGCTTCAAATTGGGTCTGACCTACGTTAATGCCTACAACAAAGACGGTCTGACGGGCAGTATCTTTGCCACCCCCGTATCTTCGATCGGCTTCACCACCATCAGCAACGCCTACGGTGTGCAATTCGGCTACCAGTCCGAAGATATGCCAATTAAAATCGGTGGCTGGGCGGGCTACACCAACTCTCGCGTCCTGGATCAAGGTTTGAAAGGCGATTTAGCCAGTTGGAACTGGGCTTTAACCCTGGGTGTGGATGCTGGCCCTCCGGGGAGCCAACTGGGTCTGGTTGTGGGTATGGAACCAAAAGTAACCAAATCTGACGCTAATGTAGCAGGATTGGAAAATACCGATACTTCCCTCCACATCGAGGGCTTTTACGAGTATCGCCTCTCGGAAAACATCGCCATCACTCCTGGCTTTGTCTGGTTGACCGCTCCCGACCACTTCTCCAACAACGACGACCTCGTGATTGGAACTCTCAGAACCACATTTAATTTCTAATGTTGGTTGAGATTAAACCGGAAGCTGGCTTATAGCTTAAATTAGCTTGTCACCAGTTCTCATTAGCCAACAAAAAGCCGAGCTGCTAGCTCGGCTTTTTGCTGGCTGGGTTTTTTCTCTAATTTTGATTTAGGAATGCAACAGATGTGGACGCGACTTATCCTCTTCCTAAACTAACAAAACATAGTAATTATTCTTATATTTGATACCATTTGAATTGCAACACCTCAGCAGTGGTAGGGTGGGCAGTGCCTCACCGAATCACCTCAACACAGGCATTAGCATTACTGGGCACTGCCCACCCTACTTATTTGATCCCATTTGAATCGCCAACCCTAAGCCTGCTTCCAAGACCTAAGCCAGATTCCAGGAAAGTTAGTTAGCATTTGTAGCATATTTAAACCTAAATTATCAAATTTATAGGAATCAGCCCAGAAAGATAATTTGGCGCCAAACTCCAAAACCCCACTGGAGAACCGGGGTATAATTAAACATATTCTCTGATGTTCTCCAACTACTCCTCACCGTGGAACTTGCTTGTAAATGAGAGATATTTCTTGTAAAAGCGAATATGCTCTGCTGGCTTTGGTTGAGCTGGCAGTCAAATACGATGCGGGGGAGCCCCTGCAAATTCGGGAAATCGCCGCCAACCAAAACATCCCCGATCGCTACTTGGAGCAGCTATTAGCTACTCTAAGGCGGGGGGGGCTCCTGCGCAGCCAACGCGGTGCCAAGGGGGGCTATCTTT
>JACCEE012305601.1_pt1 | contig 14028 bp, 3 predicted proteins | sample 7449931 | NCBI WGS metagenome assembly JACCEE01 (sample SAMN15323457, study PRJNA562643) | freshwater metagenome | isolation source: river surface water | place: USA:Blue River Watershed | collected 2017-08-19 | reverse complement strand
TTAAGTCATATTTATCCAAAAGAACTTCAAGGAAAAGATATTTGGGAAATCACAAAAGAAGGTGAATCTCTTATGTTAAAAACAGATGAAAAACAACCTGTAAAAGTTCCTGCAAACTAATCAATAATATCAACTCATTACTTTTAATTAAATATTTTTTCTCTCATTACCCGACACCAACTGAAAAAGCTTTTTTGCTCAACTTTTTTTGCATAAAAAAAGTTGAAAGCCTCACTTTCTCTTGCCGAATTTTCCTGCTTCGCAGGAAAATTCGGCTCAAAGGGGTTGGGTTTTGAAGAGTTTTCTTTTTTTTAAAAAGAAAACTCTTCACTAAAAGAAAAATATTTAAAGAAAAATAACTGGTGTCGGGTAGTGAGAGTGAATTATTTTATACCAATTTTCAAATCAAAACCAATGATATTTCTTTAGCACCCACAAAATGCAAAGCATTTTGCGGGACCCGCTATTTCTTGGTAGAGACAAGGCATTGCCTTGTCTTTACGGTATTATTATTTATAGGATTTGTTACAAATATTGGTATTATATTTAAATTGTTATTTTACGGATGAGAAATTTAATTAAGATTTTCTTCGTTTTCCTCTTTTTCAACTTCTTTTTTTTCAGAAGGAATTATTTTGGATTGAAAGTCCTTGTTTTTCAAAATATTGATAATTTCTTTTTTTGATTTAAAAGGATCTTTTTCAAGATAATTGCTGAGTTCTTCTTTTTGTAAATATTTTTGTTTTGATTTTATGAAAATATCATCGGGAATAACAGGAGTATTGCTTTTTATAAATTCAAATTCTCTTGTTATAAAATCTTTTTCATCTTCTTCAATATCTTTATCATATTTATATTTTCCCACATATCTTATAAAATTCGTATAAATTTTAACCGAATTATCATGTTCTATTCCTTTTTGCCATAAATTTAAGTAATTTTCAATCAATGCAAAAACAAATATCAATAAAGCGATAAATCCGATTATTATTCGGAACAAACTGTCATTTAAATTAATAATTTCATCAATAACTTTTAAATCGGAAAAAACCAAAATCCCTAAAATAAAACTTAAAATCAAAATAAAAAAATTGATAATTTTTTTATAAAACAAATATCTTTGAGCTGAATTGTTATGACATTGTTTTAAAACTTCTGCATTTGTGAGTAACTTCATTATTTGAATATTATTCTTATTCATATAAAAGACTCCTGATTATATAAAAAGCAGCAAAGATAATATTATCTTTACTGCTTTTTAATGTTTATTTTATTGTTATAGTCAAATGAAGAGCTTCTCTTAATGCAAAATATGTTTCGGATACGGAATATTCAAGAATATCATCAATTTTTTCATTTACGGTAAGTCTTGAATACGGAGTTGAATCTTCTTTTATAACTTTTATTGCACTGTTAACATTTCCCGATAAAACAAGACCGACTCTGTTTGCTGTTAATTCAGCTGCTTTTAACCATTGGTCAATATCAACAGCAGGAACAGATTTTAAATATAAAGCAACATCGGAAGGAATATTTTTTGAAATAGCTGCTTTTAGTTTATTTAATTCTCCGTTTACAGGAATTGATGGATTTGAAACAGATAAAACAGCTTGGTATAAATCACTGAAATTGATATTTTTTGAAATTGATAACGGAACTAAATAAAATTCCGGTAACATATAAAATAAATGTTTTCCTACATAAAAAGCTGTTTCGGGGTCATCTCTGTCTGTTAATAAATCATTACCGACAGTTACAACACTTTGAGGATGCGTATTTTCTATTTTAATTCCCGAAATGGATTTTAAATTGTAAAAATCAAAATTTGGCAATCCCAATGCTTTCATACCATATGCAGCAGTTTTATAGAATCTTGTATTCGGGTCAATTAAATCTTTTTTAACATCAATCCCTTTTATATCTTTAACAGTATATTTGCTGAAAATACCGGTAACTTTATAAAAATCGGCAGCCAATGATGAAACACCTGCAAAAATTTGTAATAACTCTTTTGTTAAGTTTTGATGATTGATATATTTTTCAAAAATAGGTTTGCTTAATCCTTGTTCAAATTTATTTAATGCAACCGGACGATAACTTTCATAAAAAGATTTTTCATCATCTGTTGTTTTTCCCAAATAAAACAACGAAGCACAATATCCCAAAACTCTGTCATACATTTTCTTTTCACCGTAAAGTCTTATTAATGCATGAATTGAGTCAACAGATGCTTTGTAGTTTTGTTTAATTTGTTTTTTGTGTAAAAGAATAGCTTTATCATAAAATTGAGGAATTCTTTCATAAAAATCAATTAATATTTGGTAGTAATTTTGATTATTCGGAAACAAACCAAACAATAATTCATACACATTGGTTGCTTTAACAAAATCCTGAAAAATATCTTTATAAATAATACCTAATTTTTCAAGTAAATAAACTCTGAATTCAACATCTTTTTCACTTAATTTATTTAATATTGCTGTATAAATTTCTTCAAGCTCTTTATATCCTTTGGCAGGTTGTAAAATTTGTTCTATTGTTGTTAAAACTTTTGAATTTTTATAATTCAATTCAAGTATTTTTAATAAATATTGCAAAGATTGTTTTATATTATTAAATTTGGAATAATATAAATTGGCAATTTCATAACAATATTTAACAAAGGCATCTTGATTGTTTTCAATTTTGATTTTTTCATCAATAACAAATATTAAGTTTTGATAATCACCCGTTTCACTGTAAATTTCATATAAATTATTTAAAATATCACTGTTTTTTAAACCCATATTAACAATTTCAATAAAATATGTTAATGCCTGTTTGTGATTTTTAAGTTCATTTTTATAAATAAGACCGAGTTCATAATTAATTTTAATGATTTCATCATTGTTTTTGGATTGTTTTAATAATCTGTTTAAATACTCAATAACTTTTGGCCATTGAGCTCCTCGTTTATAAGCATCAACTGCAAATTTTAAAGCATCAACATTATATTCATCAATTGCGAGCGAACGATTGAAATATAAACCGCTTTTTTCAAAATCTTTCATTGCTGCATATGAAACACCTAATTTCACATAAATATCACCTAATTGTTGTTGTTCAAAATCATCAAAATAATGAACCAACATTTGTTTTGCCGATGAAATTAAAACTTCATATTGTTTTGTTTCAAATGCTATTTTTGTTATTAATGTTAAATTATCTTTATAAACTTTATTTAAAACAAATGATTTGTAAGAATATTCAAAAATTGTTTTAACATCTTGTTTTAATTCATATTTTGCAAAACTGTTTCTGTAATAATGAATATAAGCAGGAACTAATTCGGAAGTTAAAATATATTTATTATAATTATCATATAAACTGCTTAAATTGTCATACATTTCAGCTTCAAAATAAAGAACGGATAAATATTCGGCAGCAATATTATTGGGTTTTAAATTTAAACTTGTTTCAAAAGCATCAATTGAACTCCCTACTTCTTCAAGTTTTTTATAATATGTTATTCCGAGTTCATTATTTATTGATATTTTTTGCTCGGTTTCTTCAATTAAATCTTTAAGTTTTTCAAGATGTTGAACAACTCCGTTATAATCTTCTTCTTTATAAGCAATTTCTTTTAATTTTAATAAAGCATCAATATTATCATATTTACTGTTTATACTGTTTTCAAATGATAATTTTGCATTATCAAAATCATCAATTTTTTCAATATAAATTAATCCCATTTGATAATAACATTCGGAAGCCTGATTTGTGTCATCCGTTACTGCTGCAACAGATGATAATAAATCTATTGATTCCTGCCATTGTTGATTATGAGTATAAATTTTCATTAATCCGTCAATAGCTGTTTTATCCGCAGAGTTTTCAATTAAAACATTATCAAAATATTCTTTTGCATTATCAAATTCACCTTTTTCATTCAAATAAGTTAATGCAACTTCATTTAAATATTCAATTCTTACTTGAGCATCACCTTCATTATCAAGAATCATTTTATAAAGATTTATCAACTCATCCCATTTTTTATTTTCTTTGTAAATTCTGCTTAATTCTCTTGTTGCCTCTTTGTTTGATAAATCAAATTCTTTTAAAACCAATTCATAAATTTCAATTGTTTTATCCAATTCTTTAAATTGTTTTTCAAGAATAGATGCCTTTTTAAGCATGGATTCTGTTTTATAGTCACAATTATTTTCAATTAAGAAATTGATGGTTGAAAGTAATTCGGTAAACAAATTGTTGTTTGTGTAATATTCTTCAAGAATATCAAAAGCATTTTTATAATTTACATCAAGTTTTAAAATTTCCTGATAAGTTGTTATTGTTAATGATTTATTATTTTCTTCCGAAGCAATACTTGCTATTTTTTCGTGTAACTCTATTTTTTCGGAAATATCATCAATTATTGAAATTTTATTTTGATATACATGAACAAGTTGAGCCATTAATCCCAAATCTGTATAAATTCTTTCAAGATTATTTAATGATTCCATTTCATCGGAATAAAGTTTGATGATTCGTTCATATACGTTTGCAGCACCTTTTGAATCATTTAAACTTTCTTCATAAATAACCCCCAATTTATATAAATATTCTTTTTTATTCCCGTCATCTGTTTCTATTTCAATAATTTTTTCAATAACTTTTGCAAGTTCTTTATAATTTTCCTGTTGCGAATATAAGTTTTCAAGATTTATATAAACTTCTTTATCTTCGGGTAAATATTTTGCCAATTCTTTAAAAACTACTATTGATTTATCAATATCACCCAATTCATCTCTGAATACAATTGCAACATTTAATAATAAATCATTTCTTAACTTTTCCAATTTAACATTATTAAGCATTGCTTTTGCTGTTTGGATATATTTATCCCACATCATTGAAAGTTTGCCTAATTCATTTAATAAAGTTAAAATACTTTCATCTTCGGGATATAGTTCAAACAATTTGGAAATATAATTAAATCCTGATTCATATTCACCTGTATATTCCATAATTATTTTTATAATTTTTAAATAAACGGAATAAATATCTTCAACAGCCTTTATTTTTAATTTTAAAATATTGATAACTTCATCCCATTGGTCTAATTTTTCATAGATTGATTCCAATTTTTCAATTATTTCAACGTTTTTATTATCAAATTTTAATATTTCATTATAGTAGCTTATTGCTTTTTCCGAATCATTTATTTTATCAAGAGCTGTTTCTGCCATTTTTTTATAAATAGGAATTTTATTATCAATTTCGGTTGTGATTGATAATTTTTCTTCCAAAATATAAATCAATTCATCAAACATTCCTGTTTTTTCATAAACTTCTTCCAATCTTAATATTGAATCTATATATTTTGGCTTAATTTCAAGATGTCTTATTGATATTTGTATCATTTCTTCATATTCCTGAACATCAATAAGTAATTTTTCAAATTCATCATAATAAGCCAATAAAGACACTTTTACATTTATATTTAATTTTTTTGCATATTTTAAAATATCACTGTCGGTATAATTAGCCTTTAAATCTTCATAAGCTGATTCCAAAGTTGTTATAATTTGTCTTATAACTTCAAACAATTCATCTTTTGCTTCATTTTTTTCATAAATAAATTTACTGTTTATTAAAGCTTTTAAGTAAGAAGGTTCAATACCTAAAATATTTTGATAATTGGAGAGAGCTTTTTCGATATTATATAATTTTGCTTCATCAAAATATATATCGGCTAATTTTTCATAAACATCTATCAATTCACTGTTTTCAAGCATTGAACTGAATTCAAGTAAATAATTTTCATAGCAATTTGTAAGTTCTGTCCAATTATTTTTGTTTGTATAAAAAATAATAAGCTCGATATAAGCATCTTTTTTGTTGATGCCTGTTTCAAGTATTTCAAGCCATAATTTTTCACATTCATCATTATTATGTTTTTTGTATATAAAAGAAAGTTTAAACAAATATTCAACTTTTTCTTCGTTACTTAATTCGGTTTCAATAATAAGTTTATAAATTCTTATTAATTCTTCTTCATTTTTTTCATTCAACCTTTCAAGCGACTTTAAGCTTTCAATATGATTTGATTTAAGTTTAATAACTTCATTATATGTTTCTATTGTTGATTTGATATTATTTAATTCATTTTCTTGTAAAATTGCTAATTTTAAATATATATCAATTTTTTCATCATCTGTTTCAAGTAATAGAACAATATTTTTATAAACATATTCCAAATCTTTAAATTTACCTTGTTCCTGATAAACAACTTCCAATTTTTTAAGAATATCAATATTTTTTTCATATTCATTTACTTTAAGGAAAGCTTTTTTTGATTTTTCAATATCACCGATAAAATCAAAATAAATATAACCTGATTTTAAATAAATATATTGTTTCAATTCATCATCTTTAATATCGGAAATTACATCTTCCATTAAAGAAACAAGTTCATTATAATTACCCAAATTTTCGGTAACTTCAAACAATTTAAATGTTATTTCTTTATCAAAATCAACTAAAAAAGCCTGTGTTAAATTATTAAATCCTCCGTCTAAATCACCCAATTGATTTAATAAAACATTTGCAGTTTTTAAATATATTTCTTTTCTTGCTTCATCTTGTTTAATATGGAACAGTTTTTTCTTCAAAACTTCAATATATCCGTCCCAATTTGATATTTGATTATATGTTTCTTCAAGAATTTCAATACAATTTAGTTTTATTTCATCATTTTTAACATTTGTTAACAAATTTTCTAGTTCATCATGGATTAAAGTGTTATTGAAATCATAACTTAAAATTTTCTTATAAACGGTAATTGTTTGAGGAATTTGTTTTAACTCATTTTTATAAATTTCGGAAATATTGTAATAAATATTAATTATTTCCTGAGTATCCTGAATTATTTCTGCTTGTTTTTCCAAAACAACAATTAAATTTTCAAATTGCTTTAATTCTTTTAGGTAAAATGCCGATTTTTCATACCATTCAATGTTTTGAGGTTCTATTTTGGAAAGTTCTGATAAAGCATCAACAACAGTTTGTTTATTTTCGATATAACTTTCGGCGATTCTGTATTTATGTTTTAAAATGTTGAACTTAACATCATTTTCAATATCTTTTTGTATTAATTTATCAACAGATTCTATAAAACTTATAAATTTTCCTGTTATATCACAAAGATTTTCAATATTTGAAACAATATTTTCATCACTTGGATTTAATTCAAAATACATTAATGCATATTTTAATGATTCTTCATATTTTTCAAGATTGTCTTTATATATATTTGATATTTTTAAAATTGTTTCAAGTTTAAATTCAGGATTTTGATTTAATATAAGAATTAAAACATCAACAAGATTTTCCCATTTATAAAGAATTTCATAAATATTTGATAAAACTTTTCCAGCAGGAATTATTGCTTCTTCTATACTCAATAATGATTCAAGATATTTTAATCCAGCTTCATTATACGGGTTTGCTTCCAACAAAGTTTGTAACGCAAAAATGCAAATATCATAATCTTCCAATCTTTGTTTTGCATTAACCGCTTTTAAGTATAATACTTGCTCTTTTCTTGTTGTATCACTTATATTATCATATTCTTTTTGAAAAATTTCATCAAGTTTATAAAAATTATTCAGTTTTTCTAAAACATTTTCGAACATTTCATAATTTTCTGCAATTTGTGGTTCATTTGATATAATTTCTTCAATGTAAGGAATTGCCAAAACAAGTTGGTTTGTTTTTTCAATGAAAATAGTTATTATTTTTTGATAATAAACTTTTTTTTCATCAAAAATTTCGCAAATTTCAACAGCTTTTTTATAAATATTTATTAATTTTTCAAAATCTTCGGTATTTTTATAAATTTCTTCAAGAACACCGACAATTTCTTTCGATTTATTTAATTCAAATATTTTTTCATAAATATCGGCAGCACCGTTTGAATCCTTTAAGAAATCAAATAAAATGGTTGCTGATTGAGTTAACAATTCTATTTTTATTTCTGTTTCTTCTTCAACATTTGAACGCCAAATAAAAATATCTTTTAAAACAGAATAATTTTCTGCAGTTCTGAATGTATTAACGGTTAATTCAAACAATTCATTTTCTTTTGGATTTGAATTAAATGCCTTTAAGTAATAAATATTTGATAAATCAACATTATTATTGCTTTTATAAATTTCTGCTATTTGTTTAAATATTAAATAGTTATTTTCTTTAACCAAAGCAACTTTATTTAATTTTTCAACCAATTCTTCATAAGTTACAAAATTGTTTGATAATAAAACAATTTCCTCAAGAATTTGAACATCATTTTTTGTAAATTGGAGAATTTTAAACAATATTTCAAAATTTTGAATTTCATTTTTTAAATTATTTTTATAGATAACACTTATTTCTTTATAGTAATTTTCTTTTTCTTCTTCTTTAACGGAGATTTTTATTAATGAATTGTATAAAACAATCAAATCTTCCCATAAGTTTCTGCTTATTAAGAATTGAGTTAATTGTCCTTTCCACTCTATTAACATTTCACTGTTTTTGTCAAGAATTTCAAAAACGGATGCTCTTGCTTTTTTTTGTAATGTGTATAAAACATCATGTGTTTCGATATAATGCTCAACAGCTTTTTCCGAATCATCTTTAACAGTTATAAAAATATTTGCCAATTCCTGAACAATTTCAAAATATTTAACTTCATTTGCTTTATACAAATTTTCAAGTTTATATAAAACTTCAATAACTCCGTCAATATTATTTAATTTTTCAAAGAATAATTTTTTTGTTTCATATGCTTCAATAATTGTATCATCAACTTCCAATAATCGATTTATATCAACCATTGCCTCATCAAGTTTATTAAAAAATAAACCTTTTACTTTTGCAATTGTTATTTGATTTGTGGTTTTATCTTCGGTTGTTTTTAATAATTTGTGTTTTTTTGTTAAAATATCAAGAACCATCTCATAATTTTGAGATTCATAATATATTTTTTCAAGAGCCGTTAATACTTCTATATTTTCACTGTCTTCCTGTAAAATTTGACTGTAAAAACTTTGTGCTTTTTTATGTTCTTTCAAATAAAAATCATATATTTTTCCAAGTCTTGCAAGAATATTGATTTTTCCCATTTTTTCTGTTGTTGAATCTTTTAATTTCAATAAAGTGGAAATCAAATCAGAAAAATCATTTAATTTTGAACTTATATTTTCAAGATCATTTAATAGCTTATTATTTGAAAAATCAAGTAAAAATACTTCTTTTTTGTATTGATAAGCAAGATTATATTCATTAAAATGATTTTCAAGCAAATCAGACAAAACAATTTTGTATTTTATATGTAATGATTTGTCAAGAGTTAACGAAATCAGGTCATTTAATAATAATTTTTCTTCTTCAAATTCGTTATTTTTTGAATAATATTCAATTAATAAATCAGCAATCAAAATATTTTTATTTTGATTAAAAATGTCTTTTATTTTTAATAATTTTTCACTTGTTATGTTTAAATCAAGAGATTTTTTGGTGAAAACAATAAATTGTTCAATATTATTTAAATTATTTTTATAAACAGAAGCAACTTCATCAAAAATATTTTCATTATCAAGCCCCAAATCTGCTTTTAACAATGCAATTCTTATCCAATTTTCATAATCTTTAACATCTTTGTAAATAAATAATAAATTGTTTAATGCTTTTACATTATTAGGATTTAATACTATTATTTTTTCCAAATAGCTTTTTGCTTCTTCAACCTGATTTAATTTTTCAAATGCAATAGATGCCATTTCAAGTAATAATGTTATTCTTTCGGGTTCACTTAAAAATGCAAGTTTCATATTATATGTTTTGTTTAAAGATTTGTAATCTTCCAATAAAGTTACAACATCTATCAATTCATCAATATATTTTAAATTATTAGGTTTTAATTCAATTAGTTCAAAATACAATTCTTTACTTTCTTCAAGTTTACCAATATTATAGTAAATTTTAATAACTCTGTTATAAATCTCTTCTTTTAAGCTTAACACAGAGATTTCTTTTAATATTTCAATAAAAGTATTTGCAAGAATATCATGATTTTTGAGTTCATTTGATAATTCTGTTAAATTATCCAAAATAGAAATATCATTTGTTAATAAAAATTTCGTTTTTTCATTTTGGAATGCTTCGGGGTATCTATTAGATTCAATATATAAAGTCGTTAATTCATTATACAAATTAATTTTGTCATCTTGTGTTGTAACCAAATTCAATTTTTGTTTTATAATTGCAAATATTTTATCTTTATTATTTAATATTTGATATTGATAGTGTAACTTTTCAAGAATTTCATAACTGTCATTCCATTTATCATTATAAAATGTTAAAGCGTTTAATAATTTCTCTTGATTATTCAAATAGGTTTCTGCAATAGTTATAGCTTTTAATGCGTATTTTTTTTGAATTTCAACATTTTCAACCGAATTAACAATTTGATAAATAATGTGATAATATTTATTCCAATCTTCAATAACCCCAAAAACCGCATCTATTTCAGAAAATAAACTGTTTTTTATATAAATTTCAACAAGTCTGTTAATCACATTTTCATTTTTGGAATCAAATTCAACAATATATTCTTTATAATAATTCACTGCTTCCAATTGTGTTTCTTCTGTGTCAAGTATTTTGGCAAGTTTGAATACAATTTCTTTATTTTTATCAAGATTATAAAGAGTTAATAACACTTCTTTTTGTTCCGAAACATTTTGTGATTTTTCTGCAAATACAAGTTTTCTGCTCAATGCAAAAATATTGAGGGCATCAAGTTTTATTATTTCATTTACAACTTCCTGAAATTTTGATAAATCATTTTTCAAATGAGCTTCAAGAAATGAGTAAAGTTTTGTTAAAATTTCAACTTTTGAATCATTACTGCTGCTTAATTCAACTTCTTTCAAATGAATAAAGTATAATTTATCGTATTTTTGTGCTGTTGTATAAATTTCTTTTAATCTGTCAAGTGCATCACCATGAGATTTGTCGATTTCAAGTACTTTTTCAAAATATACCGATGCTTCAAGCGGTTTTTTCAAATCCTTTATATATATTTCGGCAATTTCAAAACAAATATCTATTTTGGTTGTTTCATCTTCTATAGCATCAAGTTTTTGTGCAAGAATTTTTATATATTCATTCCATCTTCCTGCTACCTTGCTTTTATCAAGTAAAAAATTTAAAGCATTCAAATTGGTTGGGTCATATTGAAGTACTTTTTTATAAAGCATTGTTGTGTCTTGATTTAGTTGAGATGAACTTAATTCAATTAATTCTTCATATAAAATAACAATATTTGAATTGTAATCCCCTTCTTTTTTTTCATAATAATCAATTTCTGTTTTTAATAATTCCATTAAAGGACGCCATTTTTGTCCTTGTCTGTAAAATCTTTTTAAAGATTCTTTTGCTTCTTCGTTTTCAGGGTCTAATTTCAATATTGCTTTATATGAATCAATAACTTTTATGTCAAGATTGGCAACTTCCGATATTTCTGCAATTTCTTTATGCAAATTTATTTGCTCCGAAATTTCTTTGGTTTCTGTAAGTTTTTTTGTCAAAATTTCAATAACTTTTCTTGTATTTCCTGTTGATTTAAAGAATTCGAGATAAATATAATCATATTTAAATTTTTCTGCATCAAGTCTTTGCGAAATTCTTGCATATTTTTCTGCTTCTTCAATATTATTAAGATATTCAAAAGCAAATTCAACCATAAAATTAGTTAAAAATATTTGTTCTTCTTTTGGAATTCCTGTTTTATTTATTTTTTCGGCAAGAGTCATCATTTCTTTGTATTTACCGTTTTCAATGGCATAATTAACCGCATTTTCAAAAACTTCTCTGTTTGTAGGGTCTATTAAAACCAAATTTTCATAAACACTGAATCCTTTTTTATTAATAACTTTAATATCTTTGAATAATTCTTTTAATAAAGAAACATATTGTTTTTTTAATTCTTCGTTTTGTGCATTTTGAAACAATCCCATCAATACTTCTGTTATTTCATCAATTTCATCACTGTCAATAAATGCTTTCTTAATCAATAAAGGAATTTCTTCATTTAACGGATTTATTTCAATTGCTTTTTTTAAATAATATTTTGCTTTATCTATATTTTCTGAATGTTCAAGATGAATTTTTGTGATACTTAAACAAATTAATGCTCTTGCGGATAAATCTTCGGTTGTTTCAACTTTTTCTTCAAAATTTTTAACAATTAATTCCCAATTTTCCTGTTTCATCAAAATATCTTCAACTTCTTCAGCAATAGTTGTGTTGTTTTCGTTTATTTTCAAAGATTTCTTAAAAAACATTAAAGAAGTTGTTTGGTCTAACAATAAATCTTTATAAATATAACCAAGTTTTGCATAAATATCGGATTTTAAAGAATCATCAGTTGTTAATGATGAAAAATAGTCCATTAATTGAACCATTTCTTTATATTTTCCTGTTTTGTTATAATATTCATTTAAAAGTTGGTAGAATTCTGTTGTTTCGTAAAAATTAAATAATTTAACCAAAACAATTTCATACAATTCTGTCGGAATATCTGAATACCTTTTTATAAGTTCGGATAAAAATGCATATTTTTTTTCCAAAGGCATGCTTTTATCTTTCAAAAGGTAGTAAAACAGAGGGATAATATCTTTTTGAGATAGTTTTTCAATAATTCCTTGAATATTATCATTTTGTTTTAAAATTTTTTTTATCATTTTTCCCCCTTATTTTTGTGAATCTAATTTTTTTTGTTCTTCATAATGTATAATTTCTTCAAGTTGTTCAAGTTGTTCTCTTGCTTCTTTTGCCATATCTCCGGTTGGATTAAGCTGAATAAACTTTTTAACTTTATCTCTTGCTTCAACATATTCTTTAAGAAGATAGTGAACCATTGAAATATTGTAAATAGCTTCTTTTAAAGACGGATTTAATTTTAATGCTTCTTCAAATTGTAATTTGGAAGCAGTCAACATATTTTCTTTATTCAATTTAATTTTATCAGCTTCTGTTTGTAATTCAATTACTTTGGCTTCATCTTCTTTTGAAAGTTTCTTTTTATTTTCTTTTAAAGAATCAATTTCATTTAATATTTTTTTCTCATCAATATATAATTGTTGTCCGATTTGAAATAAAACGGTTCCCAATTTTGATATAACAATTGGATTTTTACTGTTTTTAGCCGCATCGGAAAGTATTTTTTTTGCACCTTCAAAGTCATTCATTCTTAAAAGTGCATCACCCAACAAGGCAAATGTTTCTGCTGATTCAACATCAATTTCAATTGTTTTTTGAAACCACTTAACAGCTGTTGAAAAGTCACTTTTATCATAGAATGCTTTTCCCAGATAAAAGTAAATTTTTGAATTCTTTGAAGTTTGACTGAATGTTGTCAAAACTTTTATAGCTGCATCTGGTTCTTTTCTTTCAATAAAAACAAAACCAAGTTCGATTGCAGCTTCTTCATAAATCGGATTTAATTTTAAAGCAATACTCAATTCTTCAACGGCTTTGTTTGAATTTTTTTGCAATTTATTCAAAACACCGTAATAGAAATGAGCTTGATAATTATCAGGATTTTCTTTTATGGCTGATTTAAATTGAACTCCTGATTCAAGATATTGACCGCTTTTCATAAACTTAATACCTTTTTGAACATCTCTGTCGGAACTAATTTTCTTATAGTTACAACCAGATAAAAGAATCAAAACAAAAAGAAAAATGTACTTCATAAAAACCTCAAACAATAGGCCCTTTCATAATATTACATATAAAGTAAAAAAACAATAAAATTGTTGTTTTTTTGTATAAAATTGTTATTTTGGGATTTTTTCAAAAAAAAAGGGAGCTTTCGCTCCCTTTTTTTAACTAAAAAACTATTAAAGATCTTTTAATTTTTCTTCTAATTTAGCATGAGCTTCTTCTGATCTTTTTCCAACTGTATCAATAAGTTGTTGAGAAATTCCTGATGATTTA
>JACCEE010062423.1_pt1 | contig 14028 bp, 13 predicted proteins | sample 7449931 | NCBI WGS metagenome assembly JACCEE01 (sample SAMN15323457, study PRJNA562643) | freshwater metagenome | isolation source: river surface water | place: USA:Blue River Watershed | collected 2017-08-19 | reverse complement strand
TATAAATCAACGAAAACCTTATTAACAGCTTGATTCAATCCTTCATCCAAGGTAAAACGTTCACGTGAATAGTCTAGTGACAAACCTAATTTAGCCCATTGTTCACGAATATGACTTGCATATTCATGTTTCCATTCCCATGCTTTATCTAAGAATTTCTCACGCCCTAAATCATAACGAGAGATACCTTGTTCCTTCAGACGTGCATCAACTTTAGCTTGTGTCGCAATTCCTGCATGATCCATACCAGGTAACCACAACATATCAAATCCTTGCATACGTTTAAAACGCGCAATGATATCTTGAAGTGCTGTATCCCAAGCATGACCTAGATGTAATTTACCAGTTACATTCGGTGGTGGAATCACAATTGTATATGGAATCTTAGTTTGATCCCCTGCAGTAAAATATCCTTCACTTACCCATTTCTGATAAGCATTTTCTTCAACTTGTTTAGGATTGTATTTGTTTTCTAATTGTCTTTTCATACTTTTCTTCTCCATATCTTTCTTTTACACTCTCATCATCCTTGCACAAACCATACTAAATATAATCTGCACGATGACCATCTCGTTCTCTTTTTCTTCTTCTAAATCGTCCTTCTTGAATAAACCCAGCTTTCTCTATCACACGAGCTGATCCAACATTATCTGCACAATGATTGATCTCTAAACGATAGAAGCCACAGTGATAAAACAAGATTGGAATGAGTGTTTCTAATGCTTCACTCACAATTCCTTTACCCCAATAATCTTTATGAATGACATAGCCAATAACACCCACTTCATTGAAATGGACTTGGTTTACATCAATTGTCCCAATCATCTTATTCGTTTCTTTTACCACAATCGCATACGCTTCAGGAATTCCTACATCCACTCGATTTAAAAATAGCTTTTCAATCACATAACGACTAAATTCGACTGAATCATGTTTTTCAAACCATAAGTACTTAATGACATCATCATCACTACAGTACTCATACATATCCTTGTCATCATCCAATTGAATCGGTCTAAGGATTAATCGTTCGGTTTCTACTGTTGGCATTCTAAGTTTTAACATTTCTTTACCTCCACAAAAAAACGCCCTGTAAAGGACGTCATATAACGTGGTACCACCTTAATTTCACTACTGTGCTCAATGTGATAACGGAACAACCGAATTCTCTTACTCAATTCAGAGAATTAACTCCCGAAGGACAGGCTTATTTTTCTTGGCTTTGTTTCATCATCCCAAAGCTTTCTACATTCCCAAAAAATAAGTTTATTTCGTTCATTGTTTTGTAATAAGTATAGACAATAAAAGACATTGCGTCAATTACACATCAAAATCTTTTTTATGGATTGAGAACTCACACCCACAATATTCTTGTTGGTAAATCCCAAGGGATTTAGCGGTATAAACCGCAAAATCAATTCCACGATTCTTTTTAAAATTCGAATAGAAGTAATTTACATGTGGATATGCATTCGATAAACGGCGTGCAATATTGTTAATCTTATCCGAGTTCTTTTGACGTGAAATCGTCATAACAGTTGTGACATAATCAAATCCATGTTCACTTGCATATTTAAACGCTTGATTAATACGTAAGGCATAACACATACCACATCGATTCGAACCTTCTTTGTCTAATGATCGCTTCTCAAGATAAGTCGATTTGTACGCATCATAGTCATACGGTTCTTCAATTATCTTGATATTTACTTGATGAAAATCATTAAACTTCGATACATAATCTCTTAACTCACCTAGACGTAAATCATATTCACTTCTAGGATAGATATTTGAATTGTTATAGTAAATGGTAATATCAAAAATGGTATAGAGATACTCTAGAGGCCAACTATTACATACAGCACAACAGGACTGCATCAAAAGTTTGGGTTTATTGTCCAACTTTTTAAGTTCTTCAATTTTCTCAATTTCCCATTGATAATCTGTTAGTTTTCTCATTGTATGATCATGGAATCGCCAAAACTAAAGAAACGATACTTCTCAGAAATGGCACATTCATATGCCTTCATTATATACTCACGATTCGCAAATGCACTCACCAACATCACTAAGGTTGATTTAGGCAAATGGAAGTTCGTGATTAAACAACTTACTGCTTTAAAGGTATAACCTGGTTTAATGAAGATCGATGTAGAACTGGTTTCTGGTACAAACTTCCCATGTTTTTGCATCTGTGATTCTAAGGTACGAACAGAGGTTGTGCCTACTGCCACAATTCTACGCTTGTCACTGAGTGCTTGATTTAAAATATTAGCACTTGATTCAGATACTTCATAAATCTCTTCATGCATCACATGATTGGACACATCATCCACATCAACGGGTTTAAATGTTCCTAAACCAACATGTAAAGTGATTGGGCAAACGATAATACCCTTTTGTTTAATCTTATCTAATAATTCTGTCGTAAAGTGTAGTCCTGCAGTTGGGGCTGCTGCACTTCCATTATTTTTCGCATAGACGGTTTGGTAGCGTTCTGGATCATCTAATTTTTCTTTGATATAGGGAGGAAGTGGAACAGTTCCCAATTCCGCAAGTTTTTCAAGGAAGACACCATCACTGATAATCTTGAATCGTCTTAACCCTTGATCTAAGAACTCAATACATTCAAACTTTAAACGACCATCCCCAAAACTAACGATTGTCCCAACTTTTACCGCACGCGCATTACGAACCATACATAAAACCGTATCATTTTCATGACGTAGAATTAAGCATTCAATATGCGCATGAGTATCTTCTTTAACCCCGAATAAACGAGCTGGTAAAACACGTGTATCGTTAATGACCAATACATCCCCTTCATGAAGGTAATCGATGATATCACTGAAATGCTTATGATTAATACTTTCATCTTGTCGATTAAGTACGAGTAAACGGGATGCGCTTCGATTTTCTAAAGGATGTTGAGCAATTAACTCATGGGGTAAATGAAAGTCAAAATCACTTGTTTTCATTAGAAACCTCTTGAATCTACACTATTTAAATTATGTTTCTTAAAATATTCTTCTTTGAAATCTAAGAAACGATCTTCTTGTATCGCTTTTCTTACTTCTTCCGTAAGATTAATTAAGAAGCGTAAGTTATGGATGGATAGCAAGCGTTGACCCAATCCTTCATTACATTTCACTAAATGTCTTAAGTAAGCTCTTGTATAGTTCTTACAGGTATAACAATCACACTTTTCATCGATGGGTCTAAAGTCACGCTCATTCTTCGCATTACGAATATTGAGTCTTCCTTCAGAGGTCATAAGTGTACCATGACGTGCAATACGGGTTGGTAATACACAGTCAAACATATCAACACCACGTAATACCCCTTCAAGAATCGCATCGGTAGATCCGACACCCATTAGATATCTTGGTTTTTCAAATGGTAAGTGTTTAATCGAATAATCGATCATTTTATACATGGTTTCTTTCGTTTCTCCAACCGATGTTCCACCGATGGAATAACCAACGAAATCCATTTCGACTAACGTCTTTGCGGAGAGCTCACGTAAATCTTCATATTCTCCACCTTGAACAATCCCAAAAAGTGCTTGTGCTGGATTATTATGAACATCTTTACCACGTTTTGCCCAACGTAAGGTACGTTCTACACTTTGTTTCATGTAGTCGTAGGTTGCTGGATATGGTGGACATTCATCGAAACTCATAATGATATCCGCACCTAAATCATTTTGGATTTGGATTGCTTTTTCAGGAGACAGGAATAAAGAATCACCATTTAAGTGATTCTTGAAATAGACACCTTCTTCCGTAATCTTACGATTGTCGGATAATGAAAAAACTTGGAATCCACCTGAATCGGTTAAGATAGGATTTTTCACATTCATAAACTTATGTAATCCACCTGCTTCCTTAACAATATCTTCACCTGGTCTTAACCATAAATGATAGGTATTGGCTAAAATAACACCCGCATTAATCTCTTGAATTTCTTCAGGTGATAAATACTTGACTGTCGCAAGTGTTCCAACAGGCATAAACATTGGCGTTAAGACATCGCCATGTGGCGTATGTAAAATACCACAACGAGCCCCAGATTGTTTACAGACATGGGTTATTTCAAACGAAAATTCACTCATATTATTCCTCATTTAGTGCATTTAATGCGTCTTCTTCTTCAATTCTTAATTGACGATTCGCAGACTTACGTTCATGCGCTTTAAGATATTTCTTACGTAAACGAATTGCGTCAGGTGTAACTTCAACCAACTCATCATCGTTAATAAATTCTACGGCATATTCAAGTGTTAATTGACGTGGCGTCACTAAACGCATTGCTTCATCATTTCCTGCAGAACGAATTGCGGTTAATTTTTTGTTCTTAGTTGGATTAACTTCCATGTCTAAATCACGAGAAGCCATACCAATAATCATCCCTTCATACACTTCAGTTTGAGGTCCGATAAAGAACATTCCTCTTTCTTGTAGATTGAAGATCGAATAGGTCATCGCAACCCCTGTTTCAGTTGAAATCATCGATCCATTTGAACGTCTAGGCATTTCACCAACATAATCCGTATACCCAGCGAATTGGCGAATAATCGTTCCTTCACCACGTGTATCATTGATAAACTCAGAACGATAACCAATTAAAGCACGGGTTGGGGCTTTCCAAGTTGTAGTTACATAACCACCCTTTTCATCCATATTTTCCATTTGTGCTTTTCTTAGGTTAAGCTTCGAAATAACCACACCACTGTACTCTTCTGGAACAGTTGTGATAACTTCTTCCATTGGTTCCATTCGTCTTCCATCGACATAACGATAGATAACTTCTGGACGACTTACCGCAAGTTCATACCCTTCACGGCGCATATTTTCAACTAAGATCGTTAAGTGAAGTTCACCACGACCAGATACTTTAAACTTATTGGTTGATTCAAGTGATTCAACACGCAAACCTACGTTAACTTCTAATTCTTTCATTAAACGTTCTTTAATATTACGAGAAGTAACATACTTACCACTTCTACCCGCAAACGGTGAATCATTGACTAAGAAGTTCATGGATAAAGTTGGTTCTTCAATCGTAATCATAGGCATTGCCTCAACCTTACTTGGATCACATAAAGTATCACCAATATAAACGTCTTGAATGCCACCGATAATAACGATATCACCACTGTGAACTTCTTGAACAGAAACACGTTTTAAACCTTCATAAGTAAATAATTGTGAAACTGTTTGACGAATACTGGATTGACCACGAACGACAATAACAGATTGACCGACTCTTAAAGTACCCTTATATAAACGACCAATTCCTAAACGACCAATATATTCATCGTATGCTAATGAACTAATTTGGAGTTGAGTTGGTTCATCATCTAAATCAGGATAGGTTCCTGCATGTTTTAAGATCGTTTCAAATAATGGATTCAAATCATTATTGGTATCTTCCATCTTGTAACGAACAATCCCTTGACGTGCAATACCATAAAGGATTGGGAAATCCAATTGTTCATCATTCGCATCTAAAGAAATGAATAAATCATAGACCAAGTCTACAACTTCTTCAGCACGTTGGTCTTGTTTATCAATTTTATTAATTAATAGAATTGGTTTTAACCCTAATTCTAACGACTTCTGTAATACAAATCGAGTTTGAGGCATTGGACCTTCACTAGAATCAACTAATAAAATAACCGTATCGACGGTGCGAATAATACGTTCTACTTCAGACGAGAAGTCCGCATGGCCTGGTGTATCTACAATGTTGATTTTTGTGTCACCAACCATAATACTACAATTCTTTGAATAGATCGTAATTCCTCTTTCACGTTCTAAATCATTGGAGTCCATGACTTGTTCCACATGAACTTCATTTTGTCTAAACACATTGGATTGATCTAAAAACGCATCAACTAATGTACTTTTCCCTGCATCTACGTGAGCGATAACCGCTATATTAATAATCTTTTTATTTCTCATTAAGGTCCTCTTTTACTAAACTAAAGAATTATATCACATTTGTAATATAACATGTAAAATATCTTTCACATAGCTTTCACACGAAATAAAAAAAGTTTCTATATAATATAGGCATACAAAACCAATGACCTTCCTTCTGAATCTTCATTTCCCTCCCTTATAGCCAGAAGGACACGATATAAACTATTAGAAGCGAGTAATCTCGCTTTTAATCTGTCTTTTCATTATAATAATTCTATGCAAATTCACACACAACTTGTACAGTGGTACTTAGAAAACAAAAGAGAATTACCTTTCCGCAAAAATCAAGATCCCTATCGGGTTTGGATTAGTGAAATCATGGCCCAGCAAACCCAGATAGATACACTCATTCCCTATTATGAAAGATGGATGAATCGTTTTCCTAATTTAGATGAATTATCGGTTGCGGATGATGAAGAACTCTATCGATTATGGGAAGGTTTAGGTTATTATTCACGCGTTAAGAACATCAAGAAAGCAGCTCAGATGATAGAGCACGATTTTAATAAGACATTCCCAACGAGTAAACAAGATATTGAAAAATTACCGGGTATCGGTGATTATACTTCAAGTGCAATTGCCTCTATCTGTTTCAATGAGAAAACAGCTGCAATCGATGGAAACGTGAAACGTGTTATGAGTCGATTGTTCACATTAGAAGAAAGTGATGATAAAAAATATTTCTATAACTTTGTGAAGAATCAAATCGAAGATTGGATGAAGACTGTGGAACCAACCCATCTAACTCAAGCCTTAATGGAACTTGGTGCACTCATCTGCAACAAACCCGCAAAATGTGAAAAATGTCCTTTACAAGATTATTGTAAAGCACACCAAACTCAAACTGTTTCTTTATATCCAAAACCCAATAAACAACTCGTAAAGAAAGAAGAAGTCATTGATGTTGTGTTGTGTTTAAATGATCAAAATCAATTTGCTTTAACACTCAATCATGATGATAAGTTAATGAGTGGTTATTATCGCTTACCTCGGCTCAATCAATTGATTGATATAAATGCAGAATTTGATTCATCGATTAAGCATATCTTTAGTCATAAGGTTTGGATAGTTAACTTCTATATGGCACAAACCAATCAAACAAGTGATGAAATTATTTGGGTCACAAAAAAAGAGAGTGAGTCACTCCCTATTATTACGGTACATCGTAATTACTTAAAAGAAAAATTTATTTAGAGTGTTCTTAAATTCAAGAATACTCTTTTTTTCGATTTGCGCGACTTGATAACCTAAATTAATCGCATTTTTACCTTGACCAAAAGAGAATATGCCAATCTTCTTATCAAACACATTAATGTTAAAATCCGATAAACTTAACATTGCATTGTTTGAATGATTCGCCATTAAATCAACAATCCTAGCACCAATTTCTGTAACTTTTGTACTTCCTTGGTATTCATTAAAACTGTCCATTGAAATGGATAAAACCTTCTCTAAGCCCATGCTCTTGAGTGGTGCAACAGGTATATTCATCAATACACCACCATCTACAAGTTGCATATCCCGGTAGTCCATCGTAGTAAATACCATTGGGAACGAACAAGAAGCACGAATCGCATCAATAAGAAGTACATCATCCATGATAATAAAATACTTATATTGAGATTTAATTAATTCTTTACGATTGGTAAAATAAACAATCTTACCACTTATCAAATCAACAGAAGTAATGACTAAAGGAAACTTTACATCCTTAATATACTTGATGTTATATTGTTCAAATTCTTCTTCGATAATCCTAACAAATCGGCTTGGATCTATTAAGCCAGTAATCGAGCGTGTTAATAAAGGAAACACTTGAGCATTGGATGGAGCGAGTAAATTTTCATCCATCACAATCTTCTCAATCTTTAATAAACTATTCTCAACTTGTGTAATTGGAATGTCGTGCGCAAGTAATGTGGCCACAATTGAACCCATACTCGTACCTGCATAAGCATCCAGTTTAAAACCACTCTCCTTGAGAAACTTTACAACCCCAACTTGGCAATATGCTTTAATCCCACCACCACTTAAAGCTAATCCACATTTTTTACGCATAGTTCACCTAATAGGATATTTCATCCTCATCCAACCACTCAAATCCTTCTTTATTAAGCATTTCATTCGCTTCTTTAGGGCCTTGAGTGTTGGCTTGATAATAGACTAATGAGCGCTTCTGTTCAGATACAAATGAACGAATGGTTTCACCAAACTTCCAACTCATCTCAACAATTGGCCATGGGGTAAACAACGTATCATCATGACCAAACGCATCATCTAATAATCTTTCATACGCTTCTGGCGTATTTATTCTGTTTTCTAAAATACAACTTTGACAGAAATCCATTTTTACATTCGTAATTGTATTTAGCGTTCCAGGTTTCTTCGCATTGAAACTTAAACTTACCCCTTCATCAGGTTGAACTTTGATTGTAATAACTTCTTGATGTAAGTTCGAATATAGATTTGATGAAGATGGTTTGAAGATAATCTTAATATAAGTAGCTCTTTGATTTAAACGTTTTCCTGTTCTCAAGAAAATAGGAACATTCTTCAACTCTCCATCATGAAGATGAACACGAACAGCCGCATAGGTCTCAACTTGTGAGTTTGGATGTACATTCTTCTCGTTTCGATAGGCAAGTGTATCTCCATTGGTATCGTATTGCGCTAAGACTAGATCATCTAAAACAATCGATTCCATGACAGCTTTTTGTCGAATTAACATATCTTTGCTTGATAGTGTATCCGGTTTATCCATCAACACATAGCTCATAATCTGCAACAAATGATTCTGTAACATATCCTTTAGAGCACCGGCTTGTTCATAATATGAGCCACGCGTTTCAACCCCAACTGTCTCAGAAGCGGTGATTTGGATTTGTTCGATATTGTTGTGATTCCAAACGGATTCAAACATTCGATTACCAAAACGAATGGCTAGGATATTCTGAATCATTTCTTTGCCTAAGTAATGATCAATATGATAAATACTCTCTGAACCAAATGAATGGCTTAAAACTCGATTGACTTCAATCGCATGCGATAATGAATCCCCAAATGGTTTTTCTAAAATAACACGATGTTTAAAATCATTGAGATAGTTCACATGATTCAAACCTTCGGTAATCACATTAAAGAATTCTGGTGCCACCGCAAAGTAATATAAGTTATCCAATCCGATTGGGTAATCAAGTAGTGTCGTATAAGCTTCTTTTTCTGTAAACTCCATTTTTATGTATTGTATATGCTTTACAAACTCATCGAAAACGTTTTGATCAAAGTTAAAACGACTTTGTTTCTTGATCCAAGGTTCAATAATCGCAATGTATTCTTCTTTACGATAATCCTTACGACCAATACAACGAATAACCGTATCTTCACTTAAACGATTACGGTGTTTCAAATGATACAACGCAGGTAAAAGCTTACGATAGGTTAAATCGCCTGTTGATCCAAAGATCGTAAATACAAAGCTTGGATTCTTAAACATTTTTACCCCAAGTTTCAAAGTGGAATGAACCTTCACGATCTAAACGTTCATAGGTATGTGCACCAAAATAATCTCGTTGTGCTTGTACTAAGTTTGTACTGAGCGCATCACTACGATACGCATCATAGTAACTGATAGCGGAATTTAGTGCTGGAACTGGAATTCCACTAAGAACTGCGATGGAGTTTACTTCACGCAATGCGCCTAAACCATTTTTAACTATATCCATAAAGTAATCATCTAAGAGTAAGTTTTCTAAGTTTGGATTCTTTTCATACGCTTCCGCAATACGATTTAAGAATTGGGCACGAATAATACAACCTCCTCTAAAAATCTTAGAGATTGATTTGAAATCTAAATTCCAATTGTAGTGTTTAGCCGCTTCCGCAAGTAATACAAAGCCTTGTGCATAGGAAACAATCTTAGATAGATATAGTGCTAAACGAACCTTTTCAATAAACTCTTCACGATTTACATCAATCTTAGTTGTATTAACGGGTAAAAGATTCTTCGCATGAATTCGTTCAGAACGACGCGCTGAAATGAATCGTGCAAATACTGCACTGGTAATAACCGATGTATGTACACCTAAATCCATGGATTCTTTGGTTGTCCATATACCTGTTCCTTTTTGTCCTGCATTGTCTTTGATGACATCAATGATATCTTTATCACTTAAATCATCTTTTGTCTTAAAGATATGACTAGTGATTTCAATTAAGTAAGAGTTTAAATCCCCTTTATTCCATTCTGTAAAGACATCTGCGAGTTCTTTATTGCTTAATCCAGCCACATCCTTCAATAGATGATACGCTTCTGAGATAAGTTCCATATCTCCGTATTCAATCCCATTATGCACCATCTTAACATAGTGACCAGCGCCATCCGTACCTATATAGGTTGTACATGGCTCACCATCCACTTTTGCGGAGATTGCCTCTAAGATTGGTTTTAAATGAGCATGCGCTTCTAAACTACCACCAGGCATAATTGCTGGTCCAAAACGTGCTCCTTCTTCACCACCTGAAACACCCATCCCTACAAAGTTAAAGCCTAAATCACGATAGTATTTCTCTCTACGAATGGTATCAAGATAGAATGAATTCCCTGCATCAACGACAATATCCCCTTTATCGATTAAAGGTATTAATTGATCTAATATCGCATCGACTGGTTTCCCTGCTTTAACCATCACAATAATCTTACGCGGTGATTCAAGTGAAGCCACAAAGTCTTCTAATGTTTTATAGCCTGTTAATCCAGAATTTGGATTCTCTTTAAGAACCTCTTCCATGACTTCTGTAGTACGGTTATAAATGGAAACAGAATAGCCATGATCCGCAATATTTAAGGCTAAGTTCTTTCCCATAACTGCCATTCCAATAACACCAATATTTTTTTTCATACCCATTCTCCTTATTTTCTATTGTATCGTATATTTATTCTTGAATGATAATATCCTTGTATGATTTTCGGTTTCCTGGATTCTCACGAACTTGGTTGGATTCACTTAATAAGGATTTATCTCCATAATATCCAACCGCAATCATTAAAACGATGTCATATTCATTTTCTATCTTAAACATTTCACGAACTTTGTCTTTATCGAATCCACCCATTCCATGTGCTATTAGTCCACGTTGAGTTGCCTCTAAGCTTAAAAATCCAAAGGCAGTTCCACTATCGAAAATGTGATATTTATTTTCTTTTCCATTTCGCTCATGTGTCTTTTTAGATAACAAACAAATGAGTACAGGTGCTCGATTTGCCCATTCTTGATTGCTTGAACTTAAACTTTCACGAAGTTTTATCAGTGTTTCATTCTCATGTCCAATGATAAATCGCCATGGTTGTTCATTCATAGCAGATGGTGCAAAACTTGCGGCTTCAATTAATGCGTATACATCTTCACGCTTTACTTCTTTTTCACTTAGGGCACGTGCTGACCAGCGTTTCTTTATCGTTTCTAAAATATCAAAATTAAATGTTCTCATACGACTCCTTAATCAATGGTTTGATTATACCATAGCAACTTTTTTCACTAATTCAAAGTGCCCAAAGAAAAACCAAAGAAAATCTTTGGTTATTGATCTAACTGTTTTTTAACACGTATGAATGCATCAATTGCACGATCGAGTTGAGCCTTAGTGTGAACAGCACTTACCATAACACGAACTCTTCCCGTTCCTTTTGGAACGGTTGGGAAGATAATTGGAGAAACATAAACGCCTTCGCTTAATAAAGCTTTTGAGAAAGATACAGTTTTCGCTTCATCTCCAATGAATACTGGTGTAATGGGTGTCTCTGAATGACCAATATCAAATCCAGCATCTTTCATTTTAGTCTTAAAATAATTCGCATTATCCCAACATGCTTTTGTATATTCATCCGACTCATTTAACATCTTAACCGCTTCAAGTAGCGGCGCAACAACTGCTGGTGGTAAATAGGTTGAGAATAGAAGTGGTCGAGCACGATGGGCTAACCATTCTTTCATCACTTTTCTTCCTGCAACATAACCACCGATGACACCAAAGGCTTTGGATAAGGTTCCAATAGTGAAGTCAATCCTTCCATGAAGATGGAAATGATCGACAGTTCCTCTTCCATTTTCGCCTAATACACCCGACCCATGCGCATCATCGACATAGGTTAAACATTCATATTTTTCAGCGAGTTCTACGATTTCAGGCAGTTCAGCTAAATCACCATCCATGGAGAAAACACCATCGGTAATAATTAAAACTTGCTTGTATTGATTTCGTTTCTCAAGTAAGATACGCTCTAAATCTTGCATATCTGAATGCTTAAATACAGCTTTATCCGCTCTTGATAATCGAACACCATCAATTATAGACGCATGATTGAGTTCATCTGAAATAATCAAATCACCTGCTTGAGTAATCGCTTGAATTACACCTGCATTACAATTAAAGCCAGATTGAAACAACATAACTGCTTCTTCTTTTTTAAACTTTGCGAGTTCCGCTTCTAGTTGTTCGTGTAAATCTAAATTACCAGCGATGGTCTTAACTGCTCCAGCCCCTACTCCATATTTTTCAATTGCCTCAATCGCAGCTTTCTTTAAACGAGGATGTGTCGCAAACCCTAAATAGTTATTGGAACAAAGGTTGATTACAGACTTTCCATCAATCACAACTTCCGCATCATTCGCAGATTCAAGGACTGGAATCTTACGATAAACACCTTGATCTTTCAAATCTTGAACTTGTTTGCTCAAGAAATCTAAATCATGAATATTACTCATTTGGCTTCTCCTGATTGAACATTAAGACAATCTTGCCACAATTACCACTTTCCATTAAATCCATAGCTTGTTGGTATTCTGTGTATGGTAATTTATGTGTAACAATATCTTCCAAGTGAAGTTTACCACTTTGAATCAAGCCTTTAACTTGGTACCAGGTTTCATACATTTTTCTACCCGTAATACCATGAATTGTAATTCCTTTAAATACGATATGATTGGATACATCAATCTCTATTTTCTTGGTCGGTACACCTAAGATTGAAATGTGTCCACCCAATTTTAAATATTCAAATGCTTGGTTAAGCGCAATGCCATTACCAGACATTTCACATACAACATCAACTCCCGCACCACTTGTTAGATCAAGTACTTTTTGTACAAGTTCTGGATCACGTGCGTTTAAGCAAACATCTGCCCCAATTTTTTGTGCTAAGTTTAAACGATATTCATTCACATCAATCGCAATTACGCGAGCTGCACCAACAGCCTTTGCGACATCCACTGCCATGATACCGATTGGGCCTACCCCTACAATCGCAACTGTCTTACTAATGACATCTTGTGCAAGAACAGTGTGTACTGCATTTCCCAATGGTTCTTGAATGGATAAATATTCAGGTGGAACCGATGGATCATTCTTCCAAGCATTAGCCGCAGGAATCGCAACATACTGTGCAAATGCACCATCACGATCAACCCCCAATACCGATGTATCCTTACAAATATGCGCTCTTCCTGTTAAACAGAATTCACATTTATTACAAACAACATGTGTTTCCGCAGAAACAATGTCCCCTATTTTAACAGTATCGACACGACTTCCAACCTGTACAACTTCACCAGCAAGTTCATGTCCCATTGTTTGTGGAATCGTTTTAATACGATTTTGTGCCCAATTATCCCAGCTATAGATATGCACATCTGTTCCACATACGGATGCGGCTAATACCTTTACTAATATTTCATCCTCTTTGATGGATGGAATGTCTTTCATTATAAGTTCCATCCCTTTTTTACGCTCAATTTTGCTTAAACTGATCATTTTAGTCGTCATTGTTTGTACTCCATTTATTCATAGTTCTATTGTATCACAAAGCCAATATTTGAATGAGTAGAATAAAAAAATCGCTTAAGCGATTTAGTGTTATTAGTAATAAATTTAACGAAAAATATCTATTCCGCAATAAATTGAATGCCTAAACAATCTAATCCTGTATGCGATGCGATGACAGCCGCAATCGCATGAATTGATATTTGATCTTCAGTATATCCTTTAG
>JACCEE012529299.1_pt1 | contig 14038 bp, 12 predicted proteins | sample 7449931 | NCBI WGS metagenome assembly JACCEE01 (sample SAMN15323457, study PRJNA562643) | freshwater metagenome | isolation source: river surface water | place: USA:Blue River Watershed | collected 2017-08-19 | reverse complement strand
GGGCATCGCCTCCGCGAAAATCGTGCTTCTTGGCGCGGGCGCGGCGAATACCTCGATCGCGCGGCTCATTCACGCGGACGGCGGCGATCCCGCGAAGATGATCATGTTCGACGTCGACGGCGCCCTTCACGCGGGTCGTGACGATATCCTTAACGATCCCCGCTTTCCCCGCCAGCGCGAGCTTTGCCTTAAGACGAACCCCAATCGGGTTTCGGATATCGCCGAGGCGATGCGCGGGGCCGACGTCCTCATCGCGCTTTCCGCCCCCGGGCCCGGCACGGTTAAGAAGGAATGGATCGCCTCCATGGCCGAGAAGTCCATCGTGTTTACTTGCGCGAATCCCGTTCCGGAGATCTGGCCCCATGAGGCCAAGGCGGCGGGCGCCTTTATCGTCGCCACCGGACGCGGGGATTTCCCGAACCAGGTCAACAACTCGGTGTGCTTTCCCGGCATCCTCAAGGGCGCCCTTCTGGCGCGGAGCCGCAAGATCACGGACGGCATGGCCATCGCCTGCGCGCATTCGATCGCCGACTATTCCGAGCGCAAGGGAATCGGCCCCGACCATATCGTCGTGACCATGGAGGACGAGGACGTATTCGCCGTCGAGGCCGCGGACGTCGCCATGAAGGCGATCGAGGAGGGCGTCGCGAGGATACGCCTTACCTGGCAAGAGGCCTTCGACAGGGCCTCGGCGGATATCCGCGAATCGCGCGGCGCGACGAAGGCGCTCTCCGATTCTGGGTTCGTCCCCGAGCCGCCCGAGTCCATGATCGACTCCGCACTTAGTTTCGCGCGCGAGTCAATACTCTCGTCCCGCAAGCAGAAGGCCTAGGTACATTCGAAATGATTCGCGAAACCAAGGGGACGGCTATCGCCGCCCTCGTGCTCTGCTCCGCCCTGTGGAGTTCGGCGGGAATTCTCGTCAAGCTCGTTTCCTGGGATCCCTTCGCGATCGCGGGCGCGCGAAGCCTCATCGGCCTTTTGACCATGCTCGCCGTTCTCGGGAAGCCCCGGCTTACATTTAGCCGCGACCAGATCATCGCGGCCGTCTCCTATAGCCTAACGATGATCCTCTTTATCCTCGCGAACAAGCTGACGACCTCCGCCAACGCCGTGTTCCTTCAATACACCGAGCCGGTGTATATCGTGATCCTCGGCAGGTGGCTCCTTGCCGACGAGAAGACGGACCTATTAGACTGGATCGCGATAGCCGGCGTGCTCGGGGGGATGGCCCTTTTCTTCATGGATGGCCTAAGCCTTACCGCAAACCTCGGTAACTTTCTCGCGATCGCGTCGGGCGTTACCTTCGCCTTGACCGCGATATTCATGCGCCGCCAGAAGAACGTCCGCTCGCAGGACTCGTTCATGCTCGCGCACATGATAACCTTCGCGGTTTCCATTCCTTTCATGTTTCGCGCAGGGCCGCCGTCGACAACCGGCATGGTCGGGCTCGCGCTTCTCGGGATATTTCAGATGGGCTTACCCTCGATCCTGTACGGGCGGGGAATGGCCGGCGTAACCGCGATAAGCGCGGCGCTTATAACGATGATCGAACCGGTTATGAATCCCGTGTGGGTGGCTATATTCCTCAGGGAGTATCCCTCGCCCCGTGCCTTGATCGGCGGGGTCGTGATACTCGTCTGCGTGACGCTTCGCACGGTGTTCAAATCCGTTAAAATACACTAATATAGTTCGATATACTTGGAGGAAAAAAAATTGGCAACCCAAAGAACCTTTGCCATGCTGAAGCCGGGAGTGCTTCAGCGCAGAATCGCGGGAGACATCGTTTCCCGCTTCGAGAAAAAAGGCCTTAAGATCGTCGGCATGAAGATCATGACGATTCCGCCGGTACTCGCCGCGACCCATTACGCCGAGCATCAGGGAAAGTCGTTTTACGACGAGCTTATCTCCTATATCATTTCCGGACCCGTGCTCGCGATGGCCATCGAGGGAGACGACGCGATCCCGCTAGTCCGGCGCATGTGCGGGCCGACGGCCGTTTGCGAGTCCCTGCCCGGGACGATTCGCGGCGATTACTGCATGCACACGGGAAACAACATCATCCACTCGTCGGATTCGCCGGCGAGCGCCGAGCGCGAGCTCAAGCTGTTCTTTCAGCCGAACGAGATCGTCTCGTGGGAAGACGGCAACGGCGAGTGGTTCTAGCAATATCGTAAATCTTTCGGAGGTAATTCGATGAGTCAGTCAATAGGCGTTATCGGCGCTGGTGCATGGGGCACCGCGGTGGCCATCTCCCTCGCCAGACAGGGACATGAGGTCGAGCTGTGGGCCATGGAAAAGGAAGTGGTCGAGTCGATCAATTCCCGCCGCGAGAACGAGAAGTTCCTTCCGGGCTTCAAGACGCCAGACGGGCTCATCGCGTCCGACGACATCAAGCGCGTCGCGACCGGAAAGCATTTCCTCATACTCGCGAGCCCTTCGCTGTATCTCGCGAAGACGATGCAGGGGCTCCTTGACGTCCCGAACATCAAGGACGGCTCGACCTGCGTCGGCGTCCTTACGAAGGGCTTTATCCCTTCCCCGAACGGCCCTCGCCTAATACTTGAGACGCTCGAGAGCGTCCTTCCTCCCTCGTACGCGAAGTCCCTCGTGTATATCGCCGGCCCCAGCCACGCCGAAGAAGTGGCCATGGGCAAGGTGACCGGCCTTATCGCCGCGAGCGAGAGCCCGATGAACTCGATCCGCTTCCGCGAAGTGTTAAAGTCGAAGGGCTTGCTCGTTTTCTCGAGCCTCGACGTGGTCGGCGTGCAGGTTTGCGCCGCCGCCAAGAACGTCGTGGCGATCGCCTTCGGCTGCCTCGCGGCCATCGCCGAAAAGTCCGACGCGTTCGGCGACAACACGGAATCGCTCCTTTTCGCCGCCGGCCTCAACGAGATTATGACGATCGGGCGAGCGATGGGCGCGACCCATCCCGAGACCTTCACCTCGCTTTCGGGCGTCGGTGACCTTGACGTCACCTGCCGCAGTAAGTTTGGCCGCAATCAGCGCTTCGGCCAGGACATCATCAAAAACCGCATTCTTGACCGTTTCGAGAGCATCGATGACCTGATTTCGAGAATTTCGGAGATCGGGTACCTGCCCGAGGGCGCCGTCGCGTGCAAATACGTGCATGAAATCTCCGTCGCTCAGGGTCTTAAGCTGCCGATCTGCAACGGGCTTTACCGCATCCTGAACAAGGAACTCGCGCCGGTGGAGTTCATCGAGCAAATACTTGACGGGGTTGAAATCTAACCATGCTTGAGAAAGTAACGAATACCTTCAGCGACATCGTCCGGCGCGTCGCCGGCAAGTCGTCCATCACCGAGAAAAACATCGAGGACGCTGTCGAGGAAATCAAGATGGCCCTCCTCGAGGCCGACGTCAACCTTCGGGTGGTGCGACGGTTCGTGAACGGCACGATTGAGGAGGCGAAGGGCGAGAAGGTCCTTCGCGCCGTCGATCCCGGCCAGCAGTTCGTCAAGATCGTCCACGACCGCATGGTCAGCCTTCTCGGCGACTCCAAGACCGACCTTCACCTAAAGGGACCGGACGCTCTCTCGGTCATCCTGTTCATGGGTTTGCAGGGCTCGGGTAAGACGACGAGCGCCGCGAAGCTCGCGGCGAGGCTCGCCAAGCAGGGCCGTAAGCCCATGCTCGCGGCCTGCGACCTCGTGCGCCCCGCCGCCATCGAGCAGCTTTCGGTGCTCGGAGAAAAGATCGGCGTTCCCGTTTATAAAGAGGATATCGTCCCCGGCAAGGCGGACGCGCTCCGCGTCGCCAAGAACGCGCTGCAGGCGGCGAAGAAGGGCGGGCACGACGTGCTTATCGTGGATACCGCCGGCCGCCTTCAGGTAGACGAGGCGATGATGGGCGAGATCGTCGCGATCCGCAAGGCCATGGACCCGGTGGAGACCCTTTTGGTCGCGGATTCGATGACCGGCCAGAACGCCGTGGATATCGCCAAGGCCTTCGATGAAATGGTAGGCATTTCGGGCGTCATCCTGACGAAGTTCGACTCGGACGCCCGGGGAGGCGCCGCGCTCTCGCTTAAGAGCATTACCGGCAAGCCTATCCTGTTTATGGGAACCGGCGAGAAGATCGAGGATCTCGAACCGTTCTATCCCGAACGCATCGCGAGCCGCATTCTCGGCATGGGCGATATCGTCAGCCTCGTCGAGAAAGCGCAGGAAACCGTCAGCGCCGAGGAGGCTCAAAAGCTCCAGAAAAAGATGGCGAGCGAGAGCTTTACCCTGCAGGACATGCTTGACCAGCTCGAGCGCGTCGGCAAGATGGGTTCTCTTCAGTCCATGATCGACATGATTCCCGGAATGGCCGGGCAGGTGAGCGAGTCCGACCTCGACACCTCGGGATTAAAAACGCAGAAGGCGATCATCCAGTCGATGACCGTCAAGGAGCGGAATAACCACCTGATCATCGGCCCGTCGCGGCGCAAGCGCATAGCGAAGGGATCCGGGACCTCGGTGGGCGACGTCAATAAGCTCTTGAAGCAGTTCGAGAAAACCCGCCAGACCATGCGCAAATTCGCCAAGAACAAAGGCATGGCCGCCAAGATGATGGGCGGTATGGGTGGAATGCAGGGCTTCCCCGGAATGTGATCGGGGAGGACGTTGGGCTACCTTAGTTCGGGGCTTGAGTTCCCTTGATGGACGCCCCTAGCAGCACGCGATTAAGCAATCCGTTGGCAAAAAGGGAGCACCGGTTACGGCCGGTGCTTTTTGATTTGTAGAGGGCTTTGTCCGCGTCGCCGATCAGTACGAGCGAGTTGACCCTTGGGTCCCCCTCGATCATGCGCGCGCCGATGCTGATGGTCACCTTAAGCTCGCACCCCCCGGAGGTAAGCGTTAGGTTTTCCACCGCGGACCGGATTCGTTCCGCGACCATCATTAGGTTCGCGGGCGTGCATTCGGCCACCAGCACGGAGAATTCCTCCCCTCCGAAGCGCGCCGCGCAGTCCTCCGTTCGCGTGCATTCCTTTAGCGCTTGCGCTATGGCGACGAGCACCGCGTCTCCCGTAACGTGTCCCCATGTATCGTTGAATTTCTTAAAATGGTCTACGTCCATCATGAGAATGCCCGCCGTGCGGTTTCGGCGCCTGCACTGAGCGACGGCCTCGTCGAGCCGACGCACGAAATAATCGTGGGTAAAGAGCCCCGTCTTGGGGTCGGTGATCGAGCTTTCGTAATGAAGCCCGTTTTGCATCGTGACCGACAGGAAGCGGATCATTCTGTCGATGTATTTTTGCTCGAGTTCCGTGTAACCCGATCCGACAATCTTTTTGCCGAGGATCACGATTCCGTAAACTCCTCCGATCCCGTACATCGGGAAAATGAGCTCGGGCTGGAGTTTGCGAAATCCCTCGTCAAACAGGCCTTCCCCGAGCTTTTCGCTCAGTTCGGCGAACGAAACGTTTCCCGGCTCCTTGGAAAAGTGTTCCCGAAGCAGGTCAAAATAGAGCTGGTCGATATGGTCCGAGCTTTCCTTAAGGTTGCGAAAGGTAAATTGCCTAAGTTTTTGGCCCCTCGGCGGGTGCACGAGGAAACCGAGGAATTGCGGGATGAAATGGTCGAGGAACTTCGCGATCATGAAGTCCACCATCGCGTTCACGTCCGTGTACGAAACCAGAAGGGCCGCGTCGGTGATGATACGCTCGAGCTCGCGGTTTTCCTTTCTGAGGTCGCCAAGCGCGTCGAGGGCGCCGGATTTTTCTAGATGTTGAAACTGCGCGAGAATATTCGCCGAATCACTCATTACCATATATTGTATGCTCTTTTTACCGGATTGTCTCGGAAAAACCACGCGGTCTGTTAATCGCCTCGGGACTGTTCTATACTTATGGATATGGAAAGAGTATCGCCGATCTCCGGCTTCGTCGCCGGTTTTTTAATGCCGCACCCGCCGATAATCCTCTCGGAAATAGCGAAAGGCCGCGAGCGCGAGGCCTCCGCTACCGTTAACGCCTGCTATCGCGCGGCCATGCGGATAGCCGAGATAAAGCCCGATATTATCGTCGTGACGTCGCCTCACGCGCCCCTATTCGCCGATTTCCTGTTCGTGTACGACCGTCCGGTGCTCGGCGGCTCGTTCGCCAAATTCGGCGAGCCATCGCTTCGGTTCTCTTTTTCCGGCGAGCACGGATTCGTCGAGGAATTCACCACTCGGCTCGCCGCCATGGGGATACCCGCAGGCCTTCCTTCCGCCGAAACGATAGCCGCCCACGGATTGGACTTAGAGCTTGACCATGGGGCCCTCGTGCCGCTTTCCTTCGTTCTTTCGGAGTATCGCGATTTCGGCCTCGTTTGCGCGTCCCCGTCGGCCTTTGGGAACGAGCGGGTGCTCGAGATCGGGCGCGTCCTGTCCGACGTCGCCCGCGCGTCCGGCCGGCGCGCGTGCCTTATCGCGAGCGGCGATATGTCGCACCGGGTAAACGCCGAAAGTCCGTACGGAATGGTATCCGGCGGCGCGGAGTTCGACGCGCTCATCGCGGGCGCTATCGAGAAATCCGATCCGGCGCGAATCCTCGATATCGATCAGGACCTACGGGAAAAAGCCGCGGAGTGCGGGTACAATTCCCTCGTCATGCTTCTAGGGGCCCTGGGCTTAGACCAAGGGCGCGTCACGAGAGCGGACGCGGGCGTTGAGCCCGTCTCGTCGACGCTATACTCCTACGAGGCTCCGTTCGGCATCGGGTACTGCGTGGCGGAGTTCGGTCCCGCGCGCAAAAGGGAGAGCTGACATGAAAGCGGATTATCTCGCCGAGAGTTCCGTATCCGTTCCCGTACGGATCGCCCGGATCGTCATCGAGCATTTCGTCAGGACCGGCGGCCTCACCGGTTTGCCTGCCTTACCGACCTTGGACCATCATCGCGCCGGCTGCTTCGTCTCGCTAAAACGGCTCGGCGAGCTCCGGGGATGCATCGGGACAATCGCGCCGACGACCTCGAGCCTTACCGAGGAGATCGCGCGGAACGCCGTCGCGGCCGCGAGCGAGGACCCCCGCTTCGATCCCCTTACCGTCGACGAGCTCGAGGGGCTCGAAGTCTCGGTCGACGTGCTTGGCCATCCGGAGCCGATCACCTCCCGGGATCAGCTTGATCCCGCGGTCTACGGGGTTATCGTGACGGCGGGGTTTAAGCGCGGGCTTCTGCTCCCTGACCTGGAAGGCGTCGACACTGTCGATTCGCAAATCGCCATCGCGTGCCGAAAGGGAGGGATCGACCCCGACGAATCCTGCCGCATCGAGCGCTTTACCGTGACGAGATACAAATGACGGGCGGTGCGTTCGGCGGGAAAGTCGCCAGGTTTTACGAGAACATGGAACGCGGCGACGATTCGGTTCGCTGCGAGCTGTGCCCGAACCGGTGCGTGATCGCCGAAGGGCGCGCGGGGTTGTGTCGCGTGCGGAAGAATCGGGGTGGAACGCTCTACGCCGATTCCTGGGGAATCGTCGCGTCGCTCGCTTTGGATCCCATAGAAAAGAAGCCCCTTGTCGGCTTTCATCCGGGATCATTCATACTGTCCGTCGGCGGCTATGGCTGCAACCTGTGGTGCAAATTTTGCCAGAATCACCGGATCTCGCAAGTCGATCTTCCCGAGGGCGTTGGGGAGAATCAGCTATACCTACCAGAACGCCTCCGCGACGAGGCGGTTTCGCTCGTGCCCAGCGGTAATATCGGGCTCGCGTTTACCTACAACGAACCCTTCATCTCATGGGAATACGTCCGCGACTGCGCGGCCCTCGTACGCGAGGCGGGCTTGAAGAACGTGCTCGTGACGAACGGGTACGTGAATCCCGAGCCTCTGGAGGAAATACTCCCGCTTATCGACGCGATGAACATCGACCTCAAGTCGTTTTCCGGCTCGTTCTATCGGTCGGTGTGCGGCGGGACGCTCGAGCCCGTTCTCTCGACGATCGCCGCCTCGATCCCGCGGTGCCACGTGGAGATCACGACGCTCGTCATCCCCGGGCTTAACTCGACCCCGGCGGAAATCGGCTCGTTGGCGGCTTGGCTCGCCTCGATCGATCCCTCGGTGATCCTGCACCTCAACCGCCACCACCCGGATTACCGGATGATGGCGCCCGACCCGATCGCGCGAGACGAGCTGTTCTCGCTCGCCGACGTGGCCCGGCGTTATCTGCAGAACGTCCATTGCGGGAACGTTTAGGGAGCTTTCTTCGCCATCATTTCGTTATAGATTTTCTCCGTGATGGGGTACGCGAAGAGTAGTGCTATCGCGCCCGCGAAAACGATCGCCGGGAGCGGGCCGATGAGCGTCCTGATCGCGGCGATCGAACCCGCGGACTGGTCCGCGTCTGCTACGTACCCGCCCCACTGAAGGACGAATCCCGAAACGACGATCGACAGGGCCTGTCCGCACTTGGACGTGAAGGTCCACATCCCGTAATACGCGCCCTCGCGCCGCTCGCCCGTGCGAGCCGCGTCCCATTCGACGGTGTCCGGAACCATCGCCCAGGGGGCGATGTACGCGAGCCCAAGGCCAATGCCCGCGACGAGCATCATGACGAAGAAATAGTTCGGCCCGAATCTATGCGCGGTAAAGTACAGAAGAAGGCAAATCGACGCGATGATCCCGAGGCCGAGCTGATAGGTTTGCCGCTTGCCGATTTTCTTGGAGATCGGCACGGAAACGGGGATGATGACCATCGTGACGGCGAGCAGTATCACCATCGCTATCGTCGTCATGCCCTCCGCGTGGAATACGTACTTGAAATAGTAGACGAGAATCCCCTGCAGAAAATTGATCGCGAGCATATTGAGCGCGTAGGTCAGGAGAATCACGACGAATGCCCTGTTGCGAAACACGGACGCGTACGTGGTGAGGAAACCCTCGGAAGGCATGCTCGCCTTCTCGTGAGTCGGTTCCCGAACGGAAAAAAAAGTAACGAGCGTGGCGACCAGCATGATCGCGCCCATGCAGAGCCCCGCGACCGAGAATCCCGTCGACCTGTCCGGGAATATCTTGACGATGGGCAATACGATGGCCGCGCCCAACATGGTCCCTACGACGGCGAACCCAAACCTGAAGCCGTTTAGGCTCGTTCGCTCATTGTAGTCGCTGGTCAGTTCGGGCGTAAGCGCGGAGTAGGGGATATTGACGACGGTGTAGGCCGTATTGAGGAAGCAGAGGGCGAGGGTAGCCCATATGAACAGGGCAGTCTGGCCGGCGAGACGGGGGTTGGTAAAGAAGTACCACATGGAAACGAGAAGCGGAACGGCGCCGAAAAGGAGATAGGGCCTTCGCCTTCCCCATCTGCTTCGGGTTCTGTCCGAGATATAGCCCATCATGGGATCCGTCACGGCGTCCCATACCTTGCCGATCATCACGGCGATTCCGGCGGACGCCGCGGCGAGGCCGATCGCGTCCGTCAGGTAGTTAAGGGACCAGAATCCCATGGCGGTAAAGAAGAGGTTACCGCCCATGTCGCAAACGCCAAATCCTGCTTTTTCCCTGATAGAGAGTTTTCGTTCGGGCATTTTTGCGCTCCTCATCCGTAATTGTAGCATGTTTTATACCAGGGGTGGATTCCTTTTCTCTGGACGAAAGGATCAACGTCGCGATACAATGCTTTCCGTGCGCGAGTCCGCGCGGAACAAAGGGGTTTTATTCTATGTCTCAACTATCCATTCCCGCCGGTTACCGGCCGATCCTCTCGGTTAAGGAAACCGAACAGGCGATAATCCGAATCAAGGATTTCTTTCAACTGGCGCTTTCCACCGAACTCAACCTAACCAGGGTAACCGCGCCCCTTTTCGTGCAGCGGGGCAAGGGCATCAACGACGACCTAAACGGCGTCGAGCGCCCCGTGCATTTTCCCGTCAAGGACATGAACGAGGAGGAGCTGGAGATCGTCCATTCGCTCGCCAAGTGGAAACGGCTCAAGGTGAGCGACCTTGGCCTCTCCCGTGGATTCGGGATCTATACCGACATGAACGCGATCCGGGCCGACGAAGAGCTCGACAACATACATTCCCTCTATGTCGACCAGTGGGACTGGGAGATGGCGATGGGCGAGTCCGATCGAACGATCGAATTCCTCACCGACGTTGTGCGCAAGATCTATCGCTGCCTCAAGCGGACCGAGTTTTTTATCTACGATAACCATCCGGCGATCGCTCCCGTCCTTCCCGAGGAAGTCACCTTCATTCACGCGGAGGACCTGTACCGCCAGTACCCGGACATGACCGCAAAGGAACGCGAGACCGCTGCCGCGCGGAAGTACGGCGCCGTCTTCGTCATGGGTATCGGATACGCCCTTCCCGACGGCAACCTGCACGACGGCCGCGCGCCCGATTACGACGACTGGATCACCGAGACCGGCAACGGTAAGCGCGGCCTCAACGGCGACCTTATCGTGTGGAATTCCGTCCTTGGCCAGGCCCTCGAGCTTTCCTCGATGGGAATCCGCGTCAGCCCCGACTCGCTGAAGGAACAGCTCTCGTACCGGGACTGCCCGGAGCGCGCCAAGCTGTACTTCCACGACCGCCTGCTCTCCGGCGGGCTTACGCAGACGATCGGCGGCGGAATCGGCCAGTCGCGCCTGTGCATGTTCTTCCTCAGGAAGGCTCATATCGGCGAGACCCAGGTTTCCGTATGGCCCGAGGACATGATTTCCTCGTGCGCGAAGGGCAATATTCCCCTTCTGTAATCCGCCCGTTATCCGCTCCTTTCCCAATCAGCCGTTTCCGGTGTAGAATCGCGCTATGAGCTCTTCACCCGAAACGGCCGTCGTTATCGCCTCCCTTCAGGTTCAATCATCCTTTCAGTCGGTTCCGCTTGGCGCCGCTTGCCTCGTGTCCGCGCTTCGCGCCGATCCCGAGCTTTCGCGGCTCGCCGCGGTGGCCCTTGGGGATTGGTCTCTCGAGGACTCGGGTCTTTCCGGGCTTGACGCGTCGGGCGCCGACTCGGCCGCCGCGGGCGAGATCATCGGCAAAAACGTCTCGGCGTCCCTGGCCGCCATCGCCCCAGGCGCGAGGACGCTCGTAGTCGGTTTTTCCACCTATGTATGGAACCGTCCCGTCTTCGAGGCGGCCGCGAAATGGCTTCGCTCGAATCTTCCCGCCGCGGTGCTATTCGCCGGAGGGCCCGAGGTGACGGCCGCCCCCGAGTCCTTTTCGGGCGACTTTGACTACGCGATAGCGGGCGAGGGAGAAATCGGGGCCGTCGAGCTCGTTCGCTCCATCGCCACGGGTTCGCCCGCGCCAAGCTGGACGATGGCGGGAGGAAGGCCCTCCCAGCCAGACTGCGCGGCCCTCCGCTCGCCTTGGCTCGACGGCGCGCTCGAGGGAACCGCCGCGTTCCGGGACTACAAGGGCGCGCTGTGGGAACTCGCGCGCGGATGCCCGTATAAATGCTCGTACTGCTATGAGTCGAAGGGCGACAAGAAAGTCCGTCCCCTGCCGCTCGCGAGGCTTGAGCGAGAACTGGACTACTTCGTCAAAAACGGGGTTGAGCGGGTGTTCGTCCTCGATCCCACGTACAACGCCTCGCGCGACCGCGCCCTGTCGATCCTTTCGCTCATCGCGAAGCGCGCCCCCGAAATCCATTTTAACTTCGAGGTCCGCGCGGAACACCTGGACCGCGAGACGGTCGAGGCCTTTTCGCGCGTTCCGTGTTCCCTGCAGATCGGGCTTCAAAGCTCGAATCCCGAGGCCCTCGCGCTGGTTAACCGAACCGTCGACCTTAAGCAATTCTCGAAAAAGATCGGGCTCCTTAACGACGCGGGCGTCGTGTTCGGCTTGGACCTCATGTACGGCCTTCCGGGCGATACGCTGTCTTCGTTCAGGGCTTCGATCGACTATGCCTGCGGCCTCTATCCGAACAACATCGAGCTCTTTAGGCTCGCCGTTCTCCCGGGGACGGCGCTTTACGACGACGCGAAGCGTCTCGGGATCAAGGCTATGGCGCGTCCTCCCTACCACGTGGAGTCGACGCCGAAATTCCCCGCGCAGGACCTTGACCGCGCCGCCGAGCTCGCGCGCGCGTGCGACGCCTTTTATACGCAGGGACGGGCGGTCACCTGGTTTCTCTCGGCCCTGCATCCGCTGCGCCTTAAGCCGTCCCAGTTCTTTCAGGATTTCGCCGCGTTTCTCAATACCCCCGACGCCGCGAAGATTCTCGTTACGCACGGCTTTTCGGCTCCCCTCTCGTGCGAGCTTTCGCATCGCGCGGCAGAGGCCTTGCAACTAGCCTTTCTCGGGGAAAAATACCGCGAGAAGGATAAGGCCTTCCTGATCCCCGCGCTTAACGATGTCGTGCGCCTGAACGGAGCCTGGACGCGCGCCCTCGCGGAAGGCGAGGAAAGCTCGATAACCCTGTCGTACCATCCGGAGGACCTGTTCGGGCCGGACGCCATGGATCTCGAGTATTTCACCGAGAACGCCTGCATGGAGCGCTGCGACATCCGGGTATTCCCGTCGGCGGACGGTCCCGACTTGGAGATACGCTAAGGAAGGCATATGGAATATCGGACGGTGGGAAAGACTATCTATCCCCATTTCAGCCTGCCGCTCGTATACGCGGAGGAGACGCTGATTCCCGAGCCCGGCGAGGGCTATATGGGTTTTTGCTACGTCGAGAGCGGAACCCTTTTCGTCGAGGACGAGTCGGGCTCGCGATCGTTTCTCGCTCCGCTCGTCGCTTTTTTCGGCACGGGGCACAAGGTTGCCCGCGCGAGGTCCACCGGCGGCAAGAGCGGCTCCTGCGTCTTTAAGCCCGAGTCCGTCAACGTGAACCTCGCGAAGAACCCGAGCCCGGAGCGCGAGTTTCGCGCGGGGGACTACTTCTTTTTTTGGCCGTTCACGACGCTCGGCGAGTCTGGCTACGCCGTCCATTCCGTCCCCTCGGCCATCTGCGCCTCGATCGTCCGTCTCTGCGATCTTTTAAACGGGAGCCTGAACCTAAACCAGGACGTATCCTGGCCTTGCATGTCCCGGTCGTATTTCCTCGAGACGCTGATTCTGCTCGAGCGCAACAGATACCTCGCGCCGATGGAATCGCCGTGCGTTTTCCCGTCCGCCGCGAGCCCGATCGCGCCGGTGCTGGAATACCTCCACACGAGCTATCGCGAGGATATCTCGCTCGACAGCCTCGCGTCGGCGTTCGCGACGAACCGAACCACGCTGAACAAGCGCTTCAACGAGGCGTGCAAGATGAGCGCGATGGCGTATCTCAACACGATTCGCCTCGAGGTCGCGGCGTCGTTCCTCCGCAACACCCAGCTAAGCCTCTCCGAGGTCGCCGATCGCACGGGCTTTTCGGACGAGTCGTATTTCAGCAAGCTGTTCAGGAAAAAGCGCGGCGTGTCCCCCGTTCAATATCGAAAGAGTTTTCCCGATCCCTATCACCCTGCGTGAGTATTGCGGAAAAGACATAAAACGCTGCGTATCCTTCATTGCGGCGTCGCGGGTACGCGAATATCCTCAAGGCATCACTATCGATCATTGGAGATGACTTATGGAAAAACGCGCAAGTCGAATCGGGGCGAGAGCGGCGATGACTCGTATCGCCGTCGTCGCGTCGACGATGTTACTTTCCGGGTGCGGCGGCGATTGGGCCGCGCTCGGAAGCTCCTCAAGGGCCCCGGAGCGGACCTACATAGCGAGCTTCTTCGACGCTAAAACGGGAATCGCTGTAGGGGCCTCGGGCCTCGTCCGCCATACCGTCGACGGCGGCGCGACATGGGTCGAGGGCAGTAATTCGTCCATGTGCCTTTTCGCCTGCCAGGCCATCGACGGAACTAATTGCGTCGCGTCAGGAAACGGGAACGACGTCGTGGTTTCCTCCGACGGCGGCAAAAATTGGCGACACGCGGCGGACATAGTCGGCCGGGGAAAGGCTCTGTCCTTCGCGGATTCGCAAGCGGGCTGGGCGTGCTCCAAGACCTGGCTCGGCGAAACGGTCGATGGGGGATCGGTCTGGAAAGCGATGCAACTACCCTCCGGCGTCAAAATCCTCGAAACCGCTTTTATGGAATCTCCCGGAGTTGGGTATATCGTCG
>JACCEE010075185.1_pt1 | contig 14038 bp, 14 predicted proteins | sample 7449931 | NCBI WGS metagenome assembly JACCEE01 (sample SAMN15323457, study PRJNA562643) | freshwater metagenome | isolation source: river surface water | place: USA:Blue River Watershed | collected 2017-08-19 | reverse complement strand
TTTGCGAGAGCAGTGCGAACGTTTCTTTGTCCTTGTAAAAGTGAGGCAAATACTCGTTCTTCTCGATCGCTTGCTCAATCAACTTAGCGTGATAGTAAGCGGCGAGTTTTTTGGAAAGTAATGTTTTTCCTGCTCCGGTCGGCCCAATGATACCAATTCTCATGTTCCCTCCCAAGGATATTTCACTACATAGTTATTATAAAAGTTTATCGTCAATTAACCAACAACTTTTTACTTGTACGTTTAGGTGTAAGGACTAAGTCCTTAGGATAAATCGTTCGAAAAGAGAAAACGGTTTCAGCCAAAGAGAAAGCAGAAAATTCGTCTCTTAACGCATCTGCCGCGTGAATTCGAAAACAGCCACCGCCACCGCAATCGGCAAATTGAAGGAATCAACGCTGGCATCTTGGCGGATTTTAATGCTCGTTCCGAAGGTAGTATATTCATCGGCCAAGCCATTGCCTTCAGGTCCAAAGACCAGAGCGCTGGAGGCTTTTGGAAAGGTCATTTGATCCAAATAGGTCGCACTTTGTAACATCAGCGGATAAAGAAGATGGTTCGGAAATGCTTGACGGTATGCATCAAACGAAGGGAATGTTTGAATATTCACATGAAACAGCGATCCCATCGAAGCCCGTACCGCTTTAGGATCAAACACGTCGATGGCAGGTAAAATAACCGCGATGTCTTTGAGCCCAAATCCGGCCACAGTGCGGACAATCGTTCCAAAATTTCCCATGTTTTCGGGATGAACCAAAACGATATGATGGCCTTGAGTCAAGGGCGAAACAAACTTACGAAAAACAGCTATGACGAAAACATTGTCTTTATCACTGAGTTTTTCAATCGCTTTGTCATTCGTTTCCAAAGGAACTTGGTGTTTTTGGCAGAGCTGTGCAAGTTCTTGGGCGTGTTCGTAACGGGAAGATTGATAAACGACCACCACGTCTTGCGGGCGATTTTGAATAAGTTCAATACTGGGAAAAGCTCCCAGCGTGTAGGAAACAAGGTCTTCTTTTTGGTATTTTTTCATAGTCTTTCCTTTTTCAAAACCGACATCGGACACCAGCATTTTAACACATCAAAAGTGGGAAACAAATAATGCTCCTCCGACGAAATCCACGGTAAAAGGAAAACTCCCGGGGTGGTTTTTTGTATAATAGGAGTATCGATACCGTTTTTGTTTCACAAGTGTCGCTCACAAAGCCAAAAATGCCATCAAACGTGGCTTGTGAGTCTCAAAAACCACGAGCAAACGTTTCTTTATGCTTTTTCCATCATTTCGGCGGTGCGCCATGAAAGAGGGCAAAACCATGTGTGATACCTTGGTCGTTAAAAAGAGTAACAAACTTCTTTTCGGTAAAAATTCGGACCGCAGTCCCAATGAACCGAATCTGACGCTTTTCTATCCTCATCAAGTAGAATATCCTCCGCGTTTACAATGTACCTACATAGCCATTAACGAGGTTGCTTCCCGTTATGCGACCCTATTGGTTCAACCCAGTTGGCTTTGGGGAGCAGAAATGGGCATCAATGAAAAAGGGGTCATCATTGGAAACGAGGCCGTCTTTACCCACGACCAACAAAAAGAAGAAAAACTGATCGGCATGGATTTCGTGCGTTTGGCTTTGGAACGAGCGAGTACCGCTCACGAAGCTTCGCACATCATCATTGAACTTCTTGCGAAACACGGCCAAGGCGGTAACTGTGGTTTCGATAAGCCTTTTTATTACGACAACTCGTATCTCATCAGCGATAAAACCACCGCGTATATTTTGGAAACAACCGGAAAAGACTATCAGCTTAAGGAAGTCGCCCAAAACGGCAATATCTCCAATCGTTTATCCATCAATGAAAACCAGTTCGCCAAGAAGAATTCGGAGCCCGTTTTTACATTCTTTTCGGGTTCTTTGAATCGTCAAAGTTGCGTAGAACATTCATTAAACGAAACCGACGATATAACCGTCTCGAGAATCATGAACATCCTTAGATCGCACCGCCACCAGGATGAAAAACACCTGTTTTCCAAAGGAAGCGTAAAAAGCGTCTGCATGCATAAAAGTTTTTTAGGCGACCATACCACCGGGAGCATGATTGTCGAAAGCCGAAAAGATGGCGTCGACACCCTCTGGATGACCGGTTGTTCCACGCCTTGTCTTTCACTTTATAAGCCTTGCTTTTTCGGGATGAGCATCGCACCCGTTTTCGAAACCCGAGAAGAGAGCTTTGCCTATTGGTTACAACGGGAATATCTCGTCCGTGCCCTCTATGCTGGGCTTATTGACGTCGCCGCCTATCGCACGAAACTTGATGCCATACAAAAACAATTTATTGAAGAAGAGGAAATGCTTTTCAAAGGTACACCTTCCAAAACCGAACTCAAAGAGTTTGCTTTAAGGTGTTCACAAAGTGAACAAACTTTCGTGGATCAATATCAATCTCAAATCGAACAAGTCAAAAACGGAAAGATCCATTTGCCCAAGCTTTGGAAAAAGAAAACCAAAGCGCTGGGAAGAAACGTTTTTGAAAGAGATTTGAAAAGGCGGATTTCTCATGAATAAAGCCATCATCATTCCAGCATCGTTTAAAGGCACCTTATCCAGCCAAGAGGTCGGCCAATTCATCGAAGAAGGAATCCATGCCGTCTTCCCCAAATGCGAAACTGTCAGGATTCCCATTTCGGATGGTGGCGAAGGCTTTGTGGATGCTTACCTTTATGCTTTCAAAGGCAAAAAAATCTTTGTGGAATCCTCCGGCCCATATCATGAAAAAATGGCTGGTTTCTATGGTTTGATCAACGACCAAACTGCGGTCTTTGAAATCGCCGCTAATGCGGGACTTCCTTTAGTCAAAGGCAAAGAAAATCCAGCGCTTACCACCACCTATGGTACCGGCGAAGTCATACGCACCGCCATCGAGTCGGGCGTCAAACATGTTGTTTTGGGTTTAGGCGGAAGCTGCACCAATGATGCTGGAGTGGGTATCGCATCTGCACTTGGAACACGCTTTTTGGACAAAAACGGGACATCCTTTTTGCCAACTGGAAAGACCCTTTGCGACATTGCTGATATCGATTCCTCGAAATCACTGGCAAAAGGCATTCGTTTCACTGTGCTGTGCGACGTGAAACATACCTTCTACGGTCCTCAAGGAGCCGCCTTTATTTTCAGCCCCCAAAAGGGAGCCAATCCGGAAATGGTTCAGGAACTTGATCAAAATCTACGAGCCTACTCCTCACTTTTGAAAACCAAGTTTGGATTCGACACCGACTTCGAAGGTGCGGGAGCCGCGGGCGGTACCCCGGTGAGTTTGAAATGTTTCTTTGGCTCCGAAATCAAACGAGGCATCGAAACACTGCTTTCGCTGATTGATTTTGACCATTTGATCAAAGACGCCGACATCATTTTTACAGGGGAAGGAAAACTCGACACGCAGAGTTTTCGTGGCAAAGTCATCGACGGTGTTTCCGTGTATGCCCACAAAGTTCATATCCCTCTGGTGGCCATCGTCGGCCAAATCGGGGATGTCAACGCTTCAGACTTTCCTCCCGGGTTAACCGCGGTCATTTCGGTCAAAGAGCTCAGTACGTCTTTGGAAAAAGCTCTTTTGGAAACGCCTCAGAATATCCGCGCGGCGGTCTCGGGTTACTGTAAGGACAAAACTTTATGGGAATGAAAACACTTGTCATTACGGGAGCGACCGATGGAATTGGCCTTGCCACCCTCCGCTTAGCCCTAGAAAAGGACGTCTTTGTGATTGGGGTGGCCCGAAATCGTAGCAAAGCCCAAGCGCTCGTTGAGGAAATCAACAATCCTCGATTAACGTTCGTATATGGCGACCTTTCTTCCAAAAAAGAAGTCGCTTCTATTTCGGAGCAAATCCTTACTCTACTTCACAAAAAGAAACTTCAATTAACGGCTTTAATTCACGTAGCGGGTGCGGTTTTTACCAAACGCGAAGTTACCGTGGACGGGTATGAAAAACAATTTGCCATTAACCACCTCTCCGTTTTTTATTTGACGCAACTCTTGACTCCGGAATTAATCAAAAACAGTCCTTCGCGTGTCTTGGTAGTTTCGTCCTACATCCATCGCCTTGGACATATTTTTAAAAAAGATGTGGGTTTAACCCATGGTTATTGGTTATTAACTGCCTATGCCCAATCCAAACTCATGAATGTGTTATTTGTTAACGAATCATCCAAACGTTATGCCTCTCGGCAAATTTCGTTTTATGCGATTGACCCCGGACTGGTCAATACCTCTATTGCGTCTAAACAAACCAAAGGTTTGGAACGCTGGGTTTGGTCGATCAAAAAGAAACAGGGTAATCTTCCTGAGGTCCCAGCAAGGCCTATGCTTGCGATTGCCCTTGAGGATTATTATGCGGAAAAGACGGGTTTGTATTGGAAAAACGGTGCCCCCTTACCTTGTGCAAAAAAGGCCAAGAATCCGATTCTCATGAAATGGCTTTACGATTATTCGGCAAAACTCTGCGAAAACGATAAATAAAAAGCGAGGCTTTGAACCTCGCTTCTTTTTTATTTTTGAGCGTCCTTTTCTTTGTCCTTCAACAATACATTCAATTCTTTTTCTTCTTTTTTTGCTTTGTGAGAAATGATCACGACTGCTAAAGAATAAGCAACGGCAAAGATGAGCGCTAAGGTCCAAAAGAAGACGGCGGCTCGGAAAACCACCACACCGTAAATGCTACGCATGATTAAATTGATCGGAAGTAACGGGAGAAGTCCCAGAAAGGCTTTGAGAACGTCATTGCCTTTTTTCATTTTGAAGATGGTGATGGAGGCGGCAATCAACGCACTAATGAGGATGGCGCCCAAAGTCACGCGGATGTAACCCGGATTAAGTCCGAGACGGACATAGACCCCGAGGTTAAAAAGGATTAAGACCACACAGGTGATGGCGAAACTATAAACCCAACGTTGGATGTACTTCATGTTATTTACCTCCCAACATGCGGCGCAAACTCGGGACATAAGACCGTGAGATTTCCACGGACTCCCCGTTTTTAAGGCGTGCTTCCATACGGCCGTTCAAAGTGGATTTGAAAGCATCCACTTGGGCGACATTTAAGATCATGCTGATGCCAATTCGGATAAAGCGGGCTTGTCCAAGAACTTCTTCCAGTTCATAGAGCCGGTATTTGACTTCGAAGGTTTCCTTTTCGGTGTAACAAAAGACCTTTTCGTCCACGCTTTCGAAATAGTAAATTTCATATAAAGGGATGACGTGATTGGCGTCATCCTTTTTGCCGATGATTTCTTGATTCAAGACATTCAACGAGGAAACAATGGTTTCCACTTGAGCGTCTTTTTGCTTGCAGAAGATTTTGACTTCGGTTTCTTCAATATCTTTGGTTTCGATGATCGTTACTTTCATGTCACCCAATCCTGACCGCCAACAAGGTGTTGACTTCGTCAATGATCGCGGCAATGCGGGTTACCCCGTTGACGCGGACGCTCATGGCGTCATCGGCGGTCATATAAGTTTCAAGAATCGTATCCAGGTTCTCGAGCGTGTAGTGACCGCGCAATTCGACGATTTGCTTATATACTAACCCCACGGTGGCTTTCAACTCAACTTTGATGCCATCGAGCTCATCTCCATAGGCGGTAACGGTGGTTTTTTCTTCATCCGTCAGGGTCAGTCCAAGCTCCTTGAATTGTTGGACTGCTGCTTTGAGGGTCACAAGGTCTTCGTGAATAATCGTCTTTGTTTCATCGATTTCGGCTTGCTTGGTCCGAATAGCATCCCGAAGCGATAAGACTAAATCCATTTTTTCTCCCACCGTTAATGCATCGTCTTGAACCAGGCTTAAGGGCGTGATTACGGCGTTGGCAGCTTCAAACGTTTCGCTTTCTTCTTGCGCGTTATCCATGCTGGCTACGGTCGTGTTATTGGCATCGATTTTGCGGGTCAGGACATCAAGCGCGCTGGTGGCGCAACTGGCCAATAAAGCGGAAATAGTAATAAAGGTCATCGTGGCAATCAGTTTTTGTGCTTTCATAAGTGTTCTCCTTGGTTATTTTTGCTCCCAAAGTATAGCAAGCCCAAAAAGGTTCGCAAGGGGAAAAACGATACCTTGCAAAAATCTCCCACTAGGTGGCAAAAACTAGACATCGTTCAGATTTCTTTAACATTCGCCGTCCATAAATGATATGTTTACAGTGTAGGAACCCCGAATCATTCGGGCATTTTTCCTAAAAACCGATTGGGAGGACTTATGAAAATCAAGAATCTGATCCTTTTGTCCATAACGATGGTGTCGACACTTGTTTTGACTGGCTGCGATTTGCTGTCGCTCCCGATTGCCACCGAGCAATGCGAAGAAATTCTTCAAGTCTTAGCGCTCAATGATGAAGAAGAACGAACCGGTACCTATCATGGCATTACCGAGGACTTTTCCGACCTCTATGAAGGTTCCACCGGAGCCACCGGCCAAGGCGAAGAAGTTGACGGGTCCTATAAACGTTATGACAATGACGTCCGTGTGGACAGCGAAACCTCCGTCACGTGGGAATTTGCCGAAGGCAACGATGCCCGTGTCAACGAAGAAGAGACAACCTCCGCCACATACACCTTTGCCGATGAAGAACACGTCTATGTTGTTCCCTTCACCGATGAGGTTCAAGGAGATGCCACAGTCAGACAACTCAGTGAACTTCCGGATTTATTGAACCTTGCGCAAGGCGCTTATGCGGATGCCATGTATCAAGAGCTTTATACCGATCTTTATGATGAAAATGGTTCGTTGGTTGATTCGAACCTGACGGTTTCCTTAACCGGAAAGGCTCCGATGACAGGAGGAACCACCACCATTACATTGAAAGTGGTCGACTCCGCGTTCTTTGATATGGGAACCATTCACATCGATGCTGAAATGACCATCAAATTCTACATCACCAATGAAAAACTCAGCGGTTACAGTTGGCAATGGTTCTACAAAACCGATGTCGACATGGACGGAAACGCTTTGGGTTATACCTACATTCTCAGTGAGATCAATGCCTCCATGGATATCAGCTACGAAAGTAACGGTGATTTCCCGGCCGCAGATCTCCCGACACCCGTCAATTAACGATGTTGGCTACCAACCCCCGATGTCCCGGGGGTTTTCTTTTTGGCCCGAAACTTCCTAAAAGCATTTTGCTCCTTGAATCTTGGCTAAATGTTGTAAAATAAAAATAGATACCAAATGGAGGAATACCAATGAAAAAATACCAATGTCAAGTCTGCGGTCACATTTATGACGAAGTTTATGGCGATCCTGATAGCGGCATCAAACCCGGAACCAAATTCGAAGACATCCCTGATGATTGGGTTTGCCCGGTGTGTGGCGTCGACAAAAGCAATTTCATCGAAATCTAAAGACAGAAAAGCCGATTCATCGGCTTTTTTTGCAAAGGAGTTTTATGTGCGGACGCTATAAATTGGCTGTGAGCGAAGATGAACTCATCGATCATGTCCGTGCGGAATATGACATCGAGGACTTAATCCCCGAATTGTCTTTGCCACGTTATAACATCGCTCCCGGTCAAAAAGTCTTGGCCATCGTGAATGATGGGACGAAAAACCGTCTCGGCTATTTAACGTGGGGGTTCCCCGTAGGAAACGCCGATGACACGCACGCCCTCATTAACGCCAAAGCCGAGACCATCGAAGAAAAGCCTTCGTTTGCTTCCGCGGTGAAAAATCATCGCTGCGTGATTTTGGCTAACGGATTTTATGAGTGGAAACGGACCAACCAAGGTAAAATTCCGATGCATGTGTCGTTAAAAACCGGCGAGATTTTCGCCTTTGCCGGAATATGGGCCCCGTATCTGAATGCGCAAGGGAAAAAGGAATATGGATGTGCGATTATCACCACCACACCCAACGAAGTGATGGAACCCATTCACCACCGCATGCCGGTCATCCTCCCCAAGGAAAAAAGGACCATGTGGCTTGAAAAAATGCCTTCTTCCCCAATCCGTGCGAAGGACTACTTGAAACCTTATGATGCTTCTTCTATGGTGGCGTTTGAAGTCTCTAACTATGTGAATGCCGCAGCGAACGATGACGAAGGCTGTGTCATTCCGCGAACATAAGTTTTTAAACAAAAATATTAAGAAAAGAAAAAACCGGGTTTACCGGTTTTCTTTTTCCATATGAACGACGACTTGGGGGAACGGAATTTCGATGCCATTGGCCTCGAGGAGTTCTTTAATGCGGGCGCGTAAAGCACGTTCTACCCCATAGTGCTGATTGTTTTGGCATAACGCGGTCACCATCAGGTTCACGCTGCTGGTATCCAACTTGGTAATACCGACAACGGAGGGTCCTTCCAAAATGGCGGGTAGTTTTTCTTTGAGTGACGGCAGATCGGCATTGAGCAAATCGATGACTTTTTGGACATCTTCTTTATAGGCGATGCTGAAATCCACCACCGCGGTTGACGAATCTTTGGAGTAGTTGACCAATTTGGTCACATCCCCGTTGGACATGATTTTGATTTCGTTTTTCCAGTTTTTGATTTTGGTGGTCTTCAAGCCAATATCGATGACTTCGCCTTTAAACCCGTCGACCTCGATAATATCACCGACATCGAAATGGCGTTCGAAAATGATGAATAAACCGCTGATGATATCGTTGATCAACTTTTGCGCGCCTAAGCCCACCACAAGACCTATAATTCCTAAACCTGCTAACGCGGGAAGGACATTAATGCCCCAGATGGCCAAGATGGCTAAGACCGCGATGACCGCCACTGAGTAGCGTGTAAGACTCATGCTGACTTTGGAAATCGTCAAACGGCGTTTTTGAAGCGGCCCGCTACGAGAAGCAAAACGGTCGAGCGACAACTTGACGACTTTGAGAATAATCAAGGCCACGAAAATCGTTACGATGCTGCCAATGATCGAAGCAATGCTTTTCATGATGAAGGCGGCTGTTTCGGCTAAGAAGGTCCCGATTTGGGCCCAAGTGACTGCATCCCAAACCATAAACAGGGCTAAAACCGTAACAAGAAAACCCATCAACATGAACGCATACAGAAGAATCGCGACACCGCGTTTGAGCGTGATGCCTTTACGCTTCATATGGAGGATGCTGAAGATAAAAATGCAGGCAAGAGCCAGGACGATACCGATGGTCATGCCAAGATTCCACGAAGGGGAAGAAGAAAAGACACTGAGCATGAAAATCACCTCAATCGTATTTTAACCCAAAATCGGAGAAATTGGCTATTCGGTCCGTAAAGCCACGACGGGATCTTTTTTGGAGGCGATGCGGCTGGGGAATAAGCCGGCAATAAGGGTCAAGACCGTGCTGAGCACGATTAAACCGACAGCGGTCGGAAGCGTCAACACTGAGAAACCCGTAACGCCGATATAGCGTTCAATGATGAGGTTGACGGGGAAATTCAATAAGAAGGCCAAACCGATACCCAAGATTCCGGAACCAAAACCGATGAGCATGGTCTCAGCATTAAAGATGCGGGCGATGTCTTTCTTACGGGCACCCAGGCTCCGCATGATGCCGATTTCTTTGGTCCGTTCCACCACCGACACATAGGTGATGATGCCAATCATGATGGAAGAAACAAGTAAGGAAATACCCGCAAAAGCGGCCAGAATGATGGTAATCGTGTTAATCAAACTTGAGATGGTTGTGGAAATTGTTTCGGCCAAATCGGTGTAAACGATGGTATCCGCATCGGCTTTGCCGACGTTGTAGGCATCGATGTAGGCTTTAATCGCGTCTTTGGAATCGAACGAAACCGGGTAGATTTGAACGCCGGTGGGCGTGGTATCTCCGCCTAAAGTACGCATGACGCCTTGATAGGTGACCTGCGTATTAAACGCACTGCCCGTCAAAACATTGATCGTCGGGCTAGCAATCTGCGCGGTGACGACTTCCGAATTTTCGGCCAAGGTCAACACATGTTCGGTCAACAAAGTCGTATAGTTTAAACCGGTCGAAAGCAGTTCGCTGGAGGCATCGGGATCGATGCGCATAATGCCGGCGATGGAAATCTCCACCGAGGCGGGATCCAGGAACATCGCTTCATAATCGGTTCCGGGAATGTATTTGCCCCCGGAAACTTCATAGTAGGAATCGTTCGGGACGATTTTAAAACTCTTGCCGAGGAAATCGCTGAAGTCATAGGATTCGTTGATGTCGACGCCTAAAGCTTCCAAAATGGTCACATCCACACGGTTTTGATTATCGACGACCAAGAGCAATTGATCGTAGGATGTGGGATAACTACCCGCTAAAAGGTCGTATTGGGATTGAATGAAATCGGGGTTGTCGGGAATTTCGCTGAACACGCTACTTCCGCCGGAGAACATGCTCGCACCACCGACTTTGGTTGCGACTTTAATGTAACCCCCGGCATCGGTATGAGCCACGAGGTTCATGGCCACTGCACGGGTGTAAGAAATCGAGTTCACTAAAGTGGGATCGATATCCGCTAAGTAGGATAAGAAATCATCGTTGATTTTGTTGGTATGGAGGACCGTATTGGCTGCGGAATCATACGAATAAATCGTCGTTCCCGTCGGATACTCATTGGCGTTATCGGAATTACCGGTCATCGAATCGATGGTGTCTTGACGACGCGACATGAAATCCGTCGAAACCGTCGAGTTGATGGTAATCGGAAAGCCCGCCAACGTATCGCTTTGCATGACGTTGACGTAATCGGTCATACCGGTGGAAATGGCTAAAACAAGGGCGATGCCGATGATGCCGATGCTTCCGGCAATCGCGGTAATGATGGTGCGTCCTTTTTTGGTCAAAAGATTTTTGAAACTAGTCTTGACGGCGGTCGGAAAAGACATGGATGTCTTCTTGGTCATCAAGCGGGAGGCCGTGGTCTGTTTTTCGCTGGCGACCGGACGTGAATCTTCAATGACTTGACCATCGAGCAAGCGGACGATGCGGTCGCTGTATTGTTCGGCAATGTCACTGTTGTGGGTCACCATGATGACCAAACGGTCTTGGCTGATCTTTTTGATCAAATCCATGATTTGGATGCTGGTTTTGCTGTCAAGCGCTCCGGTCGGTTCATCGGCCAACAAGATTTTCGGATTATTGACCAAAGCCCGAGCAATGGCCACGCGTTGCATTTGTCCGCCGGAAAGTTGATTCGGGCGTTTGTGGATATGGTCTTGAAGCCCTACTTCTTTTAAAACCTGAAGGGCCCGGGCTTTGCGTTCTTTGGCGGGAATTCCGGAAAGACGAAGCGCCATATCGACGTTGTCCAAAATCGTCAAATGGGAAATCAGGTTGTAGTTTTGAAACACGAAACCGACGGTGGAATTGCGGTAAGCATCCCAATCGCTTTCGGCGAAGTCTTTGGTGGACTTTCCATCGATGAGCAAATCACCGCTGGTGTAGCGGTCTAAGCCTCCGACGATGTTGAGCAAGGTCGTTTTACCACTGCCGGATGGGCCGAGAATGGAAACGAATTCGTTATCTTGAAAACACAGGTTCACACCATTGAGTGCATGGTCCATGAGTCCGGTCGTTTGGTAACTTTTTTTGATGTTTTTTAGTTCGAGCATAGTTTTTCCCTCTAAGTACGATACACACGATACCACATTTCAATTAGGTTGCATGGTTTTTCGCTCAGGTTGCATAAATGCACGGATAGGGCGTCAAAAAAAGGCCCCGCCATAAGGCGAGGACCTTCGAAATACCATTTAGTCGTTAAAAGCGGAAGCTTCGACGCTGTCTTTTTCGTAGGAGTGGGCAACGTAATTGATGTGGTCACCGACCCGTTCGAGGTTACTCACGAAGTTGATGTAGACCGCGCTGTTATTGGGACTGCAGGTGCCTTGATTCAACCGGGTCACATGGTCATCCACCATTTGGTTCCGCTTGATATCGACCTGATCTTCGATGGCTTCGATTTCTTTCAGCAAATGGAAGTGACGGTAGGTAAAGAGTTCGCTGGTTAAGGCAAATTCTTTAGCCAGTAAATCAAACATTGCCCGTAAATCAACCCGCACCGCTTCGGAAAATTCGAGGTGGTGATCGATGCTGGTGCGCGTGTATTTGAGAATGTTGTCGCTGATTTCGGCAATACGGATAAAGTCGCCCAGAGCATGGTGCAAACGCGAGACCATCGTTTCGTCCTCAAGCCCTAAATCGTTGGTCGAGACTTTGATGAGGTACTCGGTTATTTCTTTATCCAATTGTTCGATTTCCAGGTTTTTGTGTTTAATCTTTTCAATCGCCATCGCATCTTGGAGGATGAAGGCCTCAATCGCATCTTTCAAAGATTGCATCGCCATGGCGCCCATACGGGTGGTTTCTTTGGTTAATTGGCCTAACGCAATCGCCGGAGTTTTCAATAAACGTTCATCAAAGAAGGTCGCGGCTTTGACGACTTTCTTATCGCGGATGATCTTTTCGGAGAGTTTGACAAAGAGTTGGCTCATCGGCAAGAAAATCAGGGTACAAAAAACATTAAAGAACGTATGGAACATGGCGATTTGAGTTCCCGGCAGTGGGAACAGTTTGACTAAAACGGTGTCCATAAACCCGGGCCAGAAAAACAAAAACGGGAACACGACAAGGGTGCCAAAAACGTTGAACATCAGGTGAATCAGGGCCGCACGTTTACCGTTGGTGGTCGCGCCGATGGACGAAAGCAAGGCGGTCACGCAGGTTCCGATGTTGGTACCCAAAATGACAAAAAGAACAGCGTTTCCACCGCTACCGATGGTGAGCCCCGCGGCGACCATCGAAATCACAATGGTGGTTACAGCACTCGAGGATTGAATGATTCCGGTGACGATGATACCGATGATTAAAAGCAGGAAGGGGTTATTGATCGAGGTTAAGGCATTGGTAATCACCGGAGAGGTTTTGAAGATGCTCATGGAACTGGCCATGACGTCCAAACCGATGAAGACTAGGCCTAAGCCCGCTAACGCGTAGAAGATGGTTTTTACTTTATCTTGTTTGGCAAACATTTCGCCGAAGATACCGATGGCAGCAAGAATCATCGCATACAGCGTGACATCGAAGGCTTTTAAGGCGACCAACTGGGCGGTAATCGTGGTACCGATGTTGGCACCCATGATAATCGTCGTGGCCTGAAGCAGGTTCATCACGCCGGCGTTGACGAAGCCGACGACCATGACCGTGGTGACGGAGGAAGATTGGATGATAACGGTGATGGCTGCGCCGATACCGACGCCCAACCAACGATTTGTGGTCACTTTGTTAAAGAGTTGCTTGAGTTTTTGATTGGCTAATTTCTGGACATTATCGGAAAGTATCTTAAATCCGACGAGGAATGCCCCTAGTCCGGCCAATAAGTAAACGATGGCTTCAATCATGATGTGTCCTCCAACGGATCTACCACACTAAATTATAGCATTGACTTTTTGTCAAAACCGCCCTTTTTTAGGGTTTTGTCCGGTAAACCCCTTTCATAGAAAAGGCTCAAAAAGAAAAGCGCGATTGATTCGCGCTTTCTCTCATTGCTATCCTCCGTAGGCCCACGTCACGGGTTTGGAGGCGTTCCAATCGCTGTCCCATTCACTTCCGGGGTTAAACGCCTGAACATAGATGTGAATGGCGGTACATCCGTCAAATACCCAGTGCCCCATGATGGCGACATTTTCGGGAATGTAGATACCCGGCAAAGTGTTGCAGTATTGGAAGGCATAACTGCCGATGCGGTAAAGCGTTGTGGGGAGGTTGATTTGAGTCAATGCGTAGCAGCTCCGAAACGCACTTTGTTGAATGGTAATGAGTCCTTCGGGAAGCGTGATGGTTTCAAGATTCTTAGCATCGCGGAATGCTCCGGGGCCAATTTCGGTGACTGTGCTTGGGACGGTAAAAGCCGTATCCACTTTGCCCACCGCATAGCGGCGCAAAACGCTTCGGTCCTGGTTATACAAGTGACCTTCATAAGCGCTGAAATGCGTGTTGCCTGTGGCCACCGCATACGAGGTAATCGTCGAGGTTGCATCAAACGCATCCGTGGAAAGCGTAATCAACGTACTGGGTAAATTCAC
>JACCEE010729774.1_pt1 | contig 14043 bp, 17 predicted proteins | sample 7449931 | NCBI WGS metagenome assembly JACCEE01 (sample SAMN15323457, study PRJNA562643) | freshwater metagenome | isolation source: river surface water | place: USA:Blue River Watershed | collected 2017-08-19 | reverse complement strand
ACTTCACTCTGGCATTGGGTATCAGACACCTGATGAGTTTGAAAAGAAGTTATTAACCATGGCATTAGAGAAGAGACCTGTTTTGCAATTGTAGGGTTCTTTCCAGCTCATGGGGCGCAGTTCAATCTGAGTGAAACTCGAATGATAAATATCGCCAACAGTGAAAAACCATTCGTTATTTTTAATCATTGTTAAAGCCCCTTGAATGTAAAAAGGGCCGTCAACGAAAAGTCTAGGAGTAAAAGAAAAATCGCCCCCATTTGTCATCAAGGCCACAACGAGACAAAAAAGAAGGTTAAAAATTAAACCGACAAGAGCGACATAAAACATCATAAAACTCACACTCACATTTTAAAAAGCAGCCAATTATATCAAGAAATTCTTGAGAGACGTTTTTTTCGAGCTGAAAAAATCGGTGAGAATGATTGAAAACGTTGTTGAATAAGGCCAAGCTAAGGCTTGAATTTTTATCAGACGGGCGTACAATTTCATCCATCTGGACGACTATAAAAATAATACAGATGACTAAATAGTCCAGCTGTGCTTTAATCGCCTAAAAAGCTAGGATAAAACGATATGATGACACCAAGTTCTTTAGATTCAACTATTTACAACCTGTTTGAGTTCCGTCCCCGCAAGGGCGATTTAAAGAAGCTTGAGATCGTAAAAGCCGCAATAGACTGTCTGGCCGTTGAGGGCCCAGAAAGTATGACCTACGAAGCCATAGCCAAAAGGCTGAACACTCGTCGTGCTCACATCGCCTATCACTTTGCTGATAAAAACGATATTTATCTCACTGCTGTGAAATATATTTTAGCGACCGCTCAACAAATTACCATCGACCATCTGACCAAGGCAGAAAGCGGAAAAGAAATGCTTGAGAATTACATCAAGTCTTATTTCCTTTGGGCCAAAGAAAATCCTCAGCAGCTTAGTGTGATGCTTCTGTTTTATTACCTTTGCTCTTTAAAAGATGAATACCGTGATCTTCATGGACAAATTAGAAAGGCTGGGATTGATCGTCTTAATTACATTCTCAGCACAAAACTAGACAAAAAACTTCCCCCCCAAGCCGTTCAGCAAATTTCTCGTGAGGTTCAGTCTCTGATAACAGGCATGATGATTGATGCTCACACCACCAAAGAAAGAACCCTTGATCAAGCAGAGTCTGAGCTTATCGAAATTGCCTGGAATCTTATAAATAAAGCATAAGACTAGAAGATTCCCTGAAGTCTTGATAAAGAAGAGGAATGCGATTTCTTCTCATTGACCATTTCGACTCTTTTACCCACAATGTGGCTTCTTGGTTGCGAGAAGATTCTAGCATTCAAATTGATCTCAAAACCTATGGAGAAGATTTTCAAATTGATGAATATGATCTGATCATCCTTTCTCCAGGTCCCAAATCCCCTAAAGAATATCCCCTAAGTCTCAAGCTTTTGCAGAAGCATCCAAAGACTCCCATTTTGGGCATCTGCCTAGGACTACAAATGATGGTGGAAGAAGAGGGTGGAATTATATCTCCTTATTCTCCCCCCCTTCATGGAAAAACTTCAAAACTGCTGATCCCTCAAAGAGCTTCACTTTTTTCTGCCCTCGAAGGGATACAAGTGGCCCGCTATCACTCTCTCCGAGTTGAAAAAATCCCTGAATCTTTTGAACTTTTGGGAATCAGTGGCGATAGCTCTCCTATGGCCATCAAACATCAAGACCATCCTTGGCTAGGCTTACAGTTTCATCCAGAATCTTTTCTTACTGAAAGGGCAGATGATTTAAGACAAATCATCATGAATTGGGTGAAGTCATGTTAAAGCCCCTCATTTGCTTCCATCCTTCAAAAAAGTACTTAGTCAGTGTTGATTACTCTATCGAAAGTCAGCCGAGTATAGAAAAACTCGACACCCCATCCCCTAAAGTGTTTCATCTCGACTATGAATGGGGACAGAATCTTCCTCACGATAAAATCCCTCTCTACCCATCTCAAGGATTCAAAATCTACCATCTGCATTCTTATGAGCTTCTTGATTCAGAGGAATTATTAAAAAAAGACTGGGTAGGAAGTTATCAAAAGACCAAAGATTTTTCTCCTCTCATTACGAGAGAGTTTTATCAAAAAGCGATACAAGAAATTTTACGAAAAATTAGCCTAGGCTACTTTTATCAGCTCAACTACACACTCCCCTTTGAAGCTAATTTCGAAGGCAATGAATGGGGAATTTTCAAGCACTATCATAAACTTTTCTCAGGAGACTTCCACGCCCTTCTACCTGACGAAGCTTACAGTGTTATATCGTTAAGTCCGGAGCTTTTTTTAGAAAAGAAAGATAGGGAACTCATTACAAACCCCATAAAGGGAACAGCAAAAACGGCAGAAGCCATTCTTCAAAGTGAAAAAGAAAATGCTGAACTTTCTATGATCGTTGATCTCTTAAGAAACGATCTCAACGCTGTGGCCAATCTTAGATCAGCTAAAGTTCTCCAACACCGTGCCATTATGGATTTAGGCCACTTGGTTCATACCTATTCTGAAATCAGTGCCCAAACCTCACTCTCCCTATCGCAAATTCTTAAAAAGATGCTTCCAGGCGGCTCGATCTCGGGTTGTCCAAAGAAAGAAGCCTGCCTGACGATTCATGACCTTGAGCCTTACCGCCGTCAAGCCTATACAGGCGTCATTGGTTTTTCTGAAGGAACGAATGCTCTTATGAGTATTGTTATTCGAACATTTATCGCTACAAAAGAGAAAAAAATCTATTATCATTCTGGTGGGGGAATTGTTTTCGATTCGAAGTGGGAAAAAGAATATGATGAATTACTTCTCAAAGCTTCCCGTATATGAAGGCAAGGTACTGGAACAGTACCAACAAGGCTTTTATATTTTCGAAACCCTTTATTTTGAGAAAGGGAAAATCCGCCATGCTCCCTTTCATTTGGAGAGATTAAAAAAAAGTCTCGCAAAATTAAACTGGCCCTCAATGCTAGATGGAAAAGAACCTGAAGCTTGGTGGTCAGATTTTATCAATCACATTGAAACACAAAAAGATTTACGTCCTCAAAGGATCAAACTCTCTCTCATCCCCGACTTTGAAAAGCAAAGACTTGTGGCTGATTTAACGATGGCCCTCTATCAAAAGCCAGAAGAAGATTTCCTTCTCTGTTTTAACTCGGAGGCCTTTCGTCACTCTCAAGATAAACTTTGCCAATACAAATGGGGAGAGCGAGTGAGGATGAATTATTTTCTCAAAAAGATTAGTTCAAAAGCTGACGACGTCATTTTCCTCAATGAAAAAAATGAAGTTTGCGAAACCACTCGCCATAACATCATTGTAAAAATCGAAAATAAACTAGTCACTCCTCCTCTTTCCTCAGGTCTTCTCCCTGGAACCTATAGGGCCTTTCTTCTAAAAGAAAAACAAATTGAAGAACGCCCCGTTCTCAAAGACGAGCTTCTTAAAGCAAAAGAGCTTTGGGTTTGTAACGCACTGACGGGTTTACATCCTGCTCGACTGATTGAACTTTAATTTTTTCTATACAAGTTTTGTATTTGCTCAAGAGTATTATCACGCTTTAAAAGATTGATCCCCCAAGGAACAATATAAAACCAAAAACTTTCACGAAGTTCCTCCGGTGTAGGAAGGCGGCTCACTTCGCTTAAGGCCAAAGGCTTAGTCGTCGAAACCTCTTGAAGATCTTTATAGATTCTCTGATAGGGAGGAGAAAGATCCTTTTGTGGAGGATAAGCATCAGCAGCGATCACGTCGACATAAGCATCCCCGGGATAAAACTCCCGAATATCTTTCCAATGATGAGGATGAAAGCTCACGGACCAAACCCATTTAAGATGAGTGAGCTTCATTTCATTTATATAATAATGATAAAGCATGATCCATAGACGCTTATAGTAGGAGGCTTCACCTGCCCACCAAAATCCGGGGAGATTTCCTTCATGATAAGGACGAAAATAGACAGAAATTTTTTGTTCATCAAGAACTTGTAAATGAAGAGCGATTTTGTGCATTTGCTCTTTCCATTTCTGATGGAGAGCTGACTGGGGATTTAAAAGTTCTTCCCATTGATTCTTGCTCAATTTCCCCATAACACCATTGTCAAACGTGCATGGCTCATCAACAAGCACAGAGCATTGATGATAACTTAAAGTGATCAATACTCCTTTTTCCCCAAGACCAAGGGCCTTTTGAATCATGACATTTCTTAAGCGAAAAGAATCGTTGGGATGAGTCGAAAATCCCAAATCAGAACTCCAAACTTGAGGAGAAATCGAAGTCTGATGTAAGACCCAGTCATACCCAGTACTTTGCTCCCCACCAATAGTATCGTGCATTCCCAATTTCGTTTTGGGATGATAGGCACAAGCAGAAATAAGTAGAGAAAGAAGGATTAACTTAATATTCATGTTCTCCTACTTTATCACAAGTTGGCTCTCGAGACGAAATAGTATAAAATGAGGGCATGCTATTTTATAAAATCAAAAAGACGCTGATTAATTTTGTCAATTCTCCAGGCTGGACTTTGCATCACTTCATTATGAAGTTTATCAATGCCTGTGGTTTAAATCGCTTCAAGCGTCTTAATAATATCTTCTCTCGCTTTGCTCAAATTTTAGATAGAGGCTTCCATCAAAAATGGATCATGCCAAAAATTCTTCGTTTTTTAGCGAAAAACCACAAACGCTTTATTTTCTTTGATCATTTTTTAAAACGCTATCTTTTCATAAAGAAAAGTCCCCTATCTCCTTTTATCAATAAGCTTTTACAAAAGAGCTATCTGGAACTTGACTACTTCACTCCCGAACAATTCTCATTTTTAGATTTTGTTGAGGTCAATCCTGGAAAAAAAGAATTACAAATTTCTTGGGCCGTTCATAACAAATGTAACTACTACTGTTCTTATTGCAACTCGGCTATCAGAGATAGAGCGGGAGAATTTCCTTTCAATGCTGACAACACTCGAAACAAATTCCATGCCCTCAGTAATCATTACAAAAAGATGGGGATGGAAACCATTGAGATTATTTTAACAGGCGGGGAACCCACGATATGGCCTCCCTTAAAAGAAGCCTGTGAAATCATGCGCGAAGAATTTGGAAGAAATTTTTCTTCAGTGAATATCATTGTGAACACCAATCTTTCACGAAACATCCAGTGGTGGAAAGAACACTACTCCCTTTTTAATTTTGTGATTGCCAGTTTTCACCCTCGTAGTGCCGATATCGATAACTTCATTGAGGTGCTTAAGTTTCTTGATGATAAAATTGCTTTCTCAGTCAACGTCATGGTGATGGAAAGCGAAATAGAAAAAACTCTCGAACTCACAAAAAGAATTCGTGAACTCCCCTATTACCACTATCAGTACCTCCCCCTCTTAGATGTCCTAAGTTCTGAAGGGAAGTATTTAGAGTATGGAGCAAGGGCCAAAAAGCTTTATGAAGAGGGTGATCTCTTCGCAGCTTCACATTTTCCTGTAAGCATTTTTAAAAATGGAATTAGCACAAATTTTATCAAAGATTCCATTGGTATTCGTTATCAGTTTACGGCCAATCACATGTTTGCCAATAAACTGAATCGTTTTAAAGGATGGCATTGTTCTATTGCTCAATCTATTTTCATTAATGGAGATGGACTCATTCATCACGCTTCCTGCAATGCAGTTCCCCCAATAGGAAATATCTTTGATGAGAAGCATCTTCTCTTTGAGAAATTTTCTGTTAACTGCCCATTTGAGTATTGCCTTTGTGGGACTGATATCCTCATTCCAAAGACAAAGCTTCCAGATTAAGGAATACGCTTACGCAAATTATCTACGAAAAGGGTAACTGCTTCATCGCTTAAGTTAGTTGAAGGATGATTTTGTAAAAATCTTTCGATCGTATCTATTTCATCATAGCTTAAAGCCTCTGAGCCCCTGTACTTGATCCAACCATTCCCCCATTTTTTATCTTCGAACTTAATGGGAGATAAATTTCCGAACCTGACTCCCCAATAAATAAGAGAGGCATTCACTACAGCACCTGTTTTTTGTACGCAAGCAAGCAGGCTCTTATCAACTTGAGTCCTGTCCTTAGCACTTCCCCCGGCCCACAAATACAAATCATGCTCAATACAACAATGACGCCAAAGCTGAGGATGAATGACAGTGCCTTCGGGATAGGCCGTACAAAAATCAGTAACAAAGGGTTTAAGATTATTTTCACTGGCCCAGCAAGATACTGAGCTAAGACAGAACAACATAATCAACAAACGAAACATCTTTCCTCCTCATCCATGAGTCAAAAAGTTTACCCTCTCATCATACCTTGTATTAAAAATAAAGAAAGTCTGGTTTTAGGGCTATAAAATCAAGAGCTTAAGCTTTTGTAAAAACACCATAAGTCTTGAAGTGAACCTAAAGAGTCTTATACTCAGCCCATCTTTGTCTCTGAGGATCTCTATGCTTAAATCTATCGTTTTGATTTGCTTGTTTTCCCTTACCCTCAATGCTCATGCTGAAAACTGTTCTATTCACTCTAAGGTTTTGAAAAACTATTTCCAAACCTCTCCCTTTGAAATGGATTGTGAGTATTTTAATTCTCTTCAACAGGCCATGGACAACGCTACCAAATTAAATGGAAGCACTCCCACAGAAAAGTTTTATCTCGTTTTAAGTCCTCAGGGGAGCAATGCTGGTTTTGATCATGGAACGATTATTGAAACGCCTTACCGCTTTGTTTTTGTTGGAACCTATGGAGCTGAATATCCCCTCAATCTCTACAATGGCGTAGAAATACTCAACCACGAATACGGACACTTTCTCTTTAAAGATTTTTTCCTCAAAGAATTTCCTCAATTCAAATCTCTTTTTCAAAAATTTAATACAATCTCTCAAATTAAAATCGAGATTCTTTCCTCCCAAGATGAAAACAGCAGGATGGAATTACAAAACAAACTTGAAACTCTCATGAAAGAAGTCGGTCAGTCAGACGAATTTCAAACTTATAATAAAATCACGGGCCCCTATAATGAACTCTTCGCTGACCTTCTCGCGGCCCTCGTCGCCAAAGATAAAAATGCCATGACCAAGGCCCTCTATTACGATGCCATGAATGATTTCGAATATCGATATATCCGTACGCGTTCATTCGATGCAGAGTTCAAGGATGATGATGAAAGGTACATGAGTGACGAGCATGCCTTTATGGCCTACACCAGAAGCTATATTGGGAAAAATCTCTGGCCCAAGACATCAAATGAAGAACAAAAACTGATAAAGAAAGTAAAATCGGCCATCGTGCAAAGTTTAAAAGAAGATTTTTTAAGAGCTGAGCTTTTGGATTATCAAGAACAAAATCAACAACTCATTAACTACTTAAGCCATTAATAGAATACTCCTAGCACGGCCATGAACATAAAGAAGAACTCTATTTTTATTTTGACGACTTTAATTCTTTTAGGATCACTGACCGCCTATTATTTTTCTAAACCTTCTCCACGAAATATTATTGCGATAAGCGTTTGCTCTCTTGGGAAGAATGTCTTTCAAAGTTATAGTCCTACCTCTTCCTTGACTCAAAACCTATATCTCGACAAACTCTCTCAAAGATCCATCCTCTTAACAAACATGGTTAGTTATGATGGTTGGAGAGGACTTAGCCGTCATCTCAGACAAATCCCCTTAAAAAATCTAGTAGAAAAAAACTATCAATTCATCGGAACCACCAACTCCTCACAAATTGAAAGTATTTCTGATACCACACTCAGGCTTTTAAGATTTGATAACAAAGATGAATACTTCAACAAGATCCAAGTAGAAATCGAGAATTCGTTAAAACGCAAACAACCATTTTTCGCTTCTCTCCATTTTGAATGGGCTCACTTCCCTTTCGCTGATGACCTCGATGGAAGATTAAACGACTACCTTTCAAAAAGCTCTTGGGATGACAAAGAAATCAAAAGTAGAATCCCTTTTTTAGCGGTCCTTTTCCCTTACAAAATTCTTCAGCAAAAATTCCCGAAGACTTTTCCTCAAATCAAAGAAAGTGATGAACTCGCTTGGGCCTGGAAAAATTTTAAAGATCCCATGAGGCTTGCCCAGTGGAAAAAAGATCCTTCTTTTAAAACTGACCTCGCCCTCATCAAAGAATACTACCTAAAGCGCTTAAAAATTCTTGATCAGGAATTAGAAAAGCTCCTTGTTCCTTTAGAAAAGAAGGCAGACATTTTTTTTGTTTCTTGCCACGGGCAACCCTTTTTAGAAAACAATGAATTTCTTCACGGGAATCCCTTTAATGAAGAAACAGCTCAGCTTCCAGCATTTATTCATTTAGCCGACTCTCATTCAACTTTAAAAATAGAAACGCAAACGAGCATGCCTAAAATGGTCAATGCTCTAAGCCTCCTTATAAACCAGCAGGCCAGTACAAAGGATTGGGAAGAGAATCTTCCAAAAGTATTGTCTGAACCTACTCTTTTACAATACGACTGCCAAGGCCAGCAAATGGCCTTTCGTACAGAAGGGAAATTCAAATATATTTACAACTTTGCCTCGGGTGAAGAACAACTGTTTCAAATAGATAGAGACAAGCAAAAACTCATTCTCATGGATCTTGCCCAAAATGATTCTTTAGCCCAAAAAAGCAAAGAAGAAATCATCAGTAGAGCCCCTCATGTCATCAACGTCAGTTCAAAGTTAAAAGATGAGGGATATTGTTTTTATAACTACAGCTACTCTCAACAGGTTAAGTAATATGCGACAGTTACTATTTTTATGCCTATTTCCTTTTTGCGCCAATGCCAACGCAGCAACAATGTTTGACGTTGTTCATGAAGTCATGAAAATAGACCTCCCCACACTTAAAAATTACGAGACAACAACCAAAGACTCTTCTTGGGAAAGCCAGAAAAGAATTATCCTCAAGGGCCAATTTAAACAAACCAATGTTCATCTTGAAATCATTAAACCAGAGAAACTTGAATCAACCTATCTAGACACCATCAAAATCAATACGACCATTATAAAAAATCTTTATGGGCGCTCCGCCTCTCCCTACCCAGGAGATATAAGCCGAACCCAAGATTGCTCCTCACCTGACTTGCAGGCCAAAACCTACGAAGTAAAAAAACAAGATGTTGTTTTTAGTATTATTGAAGGAGCGACGAATAAGCGCTTCGTTTTTGGAGCCTGTCTTAAACAAGACGTAAATTATCAAGGGGCCATTATTATTTTTAAAAATAATAACTCACTTGCGACTTTAAAAGTGTTTGTTCCAATCCAGACTTACATCAAAGACAAAGATTTTTTTAAAAAATTTATATTAAATCAATAATCACTTATTGAGTCGATATCGTAGAATACTTGAAAAACTCAGTTTTGAGTTCAAAAGCAATTTCAGGTTTAAGTTCGATGATGTTCTGAAGCTCTTCTGAGTCCTTACTCAGGTCATAAAGTTCCTCAGAGCCTTTATTAAAGACAAACTTATATTGATCCCGATAAACAGCATACTTGTTCTTATTTTGTGAGAAAGCGTAATTAAAATGCTTTTCTTGAGGGTTGTTTATTAAATGTAAAAGACTTTTGCCATCCATCTCTTCGGAGTAAGATATCTTCAAATAATCAAGTACGGTGGGCAGTATATCAATGCTTCGAACTGGCGTAGATATTTTCATGGCAGGAACATGCGGGAAAGAAATGATAAGAGGAATTTTGATATTATCGTCATAAATCCCTCCATGTTGAAGCTGTCTATGTTCTCCGAGGGCTTCACCATGATCTGCAGTGATTATGACGATCGTGTTCAAATTATTTTTGAGTGATTTCTTAAAATCTTGAATCAAAGCGTTGAGTTCCCTATCCATACACTTTATCCCTCTTTCATAAAGCTTAGTTAGAAGCTCCATATCCAAGGGATTTTGGGGATCGACAAGAGCAAAATAGTAATCATCAATACTAAAAGGCTTTTGGCCATAAACAATCTTCTTATCATTTTGCTTATCAAATGCTTTTTGTAATGCTTCTTTTTCCCAAATCAAGCGCCCCTTATAAGTTGTCTCTACTTTGTCGTTACATACTGGGGTTGTGAAGTAAGGTCCATGGACCATGGCTGTGTGAACAAAAGCAAACACAGGATTGTTCTCTATTCCTCGTAGGGCATCAAGAAAATCCTTTCTTGCGCTTAAATTTTCAACGGGATCATAGGGTATGATTTGATCAGCTCCACGATTAAGTCCCCTCAAAGGATCAAGAGGGCCATGTGCCATAAAAGCACCCGTCAAAATCGTTTGATAACCATTTTCTTTAAAATACTCAGCAGCGATTTTTATGTTAGGAGAAAGAACATCCGTTTTAAGATTATAAAGAACATGGTGCTTGTTGGGATAGAAACCAGTGAGCATTGAATAGTGAGAAACTTGAGTCACTGATCCCTGAGCAATGGTATTTTCAAAAACAAGACTTTGATTTCCGATATCAGTTATATTTGGAGCTGTTTCTCTTTGATTCCCGTAAAGTTTTAAAGACTTTGCTCTCAAGGTATCGACAGAGATCCAAATAACGTTTACCTGCTTTTTTTGCTCATTTTTTTGAAGAATGTGGGGAAGAAAAATCGCAAGGGCGATAAGCACAGTAAGAACAAGGGATTTTATCACCAAAAATTTCCGAAAATTCATTGGGATCTCATTGAAATAGTATTTTAATAAAATAAAAGAAGTTCTCCTCTATGAAAACGAACTTCTTTAGCGATTTGGACTCACATGACCTTAATTGGTAGCTCTCTCTTATCTGAAGCACAATAACCCCTTGGAATTTCGTATCTTCTCTCCCTGTAAAGCTTTCAAAGAGTTCGCTTTCAAAAAATAATCTTGTTAAAAAGCTTAAAACTTATGAGGTGTTTATGAATAAGAAGATGATCTTTTTGTGTCTTGCTATGTTTTCATTCGGTGCTCTAGCTCAAAGCCAAGTTTTTGATATCGGTAACGGCGATGTTGTGACTGATCAAGGCACAAGCTGTTATTTTCTCTCTCAAGTAGAATTCAATTTTAAGGGCCAACAAATTTTAGACTTTTGCCAACACGGCGATGATATTTCTCCAGTTCTTTGTTATCGCTTCCTTTCAAAACCACGCGATTTAGCTTTATTTAAAGACGGCGCCTTCGAAATTTGCAAAGGGGCTATTTCTTCAACCCAAAAAATTGACTGTGTTTTAGATTACAAAAAAGCTTCCCAAGGAAATTATGATCCAGCAGAAGCGGTAAGACTTTGTCGCAATTAGACTCATTATTGAGTATTCGACTCGAGAATTATCTTTAAAGCATTTTTAAATACTCATTGCAGCCCTTCTTAAAGACAGTAAAATCATCCTATGAAAATACTGATGATCGTCTTTGGAGGGCTTTTTCTTTTGGGAAGGACTTGTTTTGGACAAGATTACAAACTAGACCCAATCACCTCTAGGGCCATACCGACATTTCAAGGAACTGTCTTACTTGTAAAAGGCGAAGCCAGACGCTTTGATTCTAAACATCCCGATGGCATTATTTTGGAAAAAGGTGAACGACTTTATACGAAAGACAGAATAGAAACATCCCCCAAATCACTAGTAAAATTTCAACTCACCGATCAGACCATTATTGCCTTAGGTCCAAATAGCCTCTTTGAAATCAAAGAATATAGTTTTCAAGAAATAAACAAGCGCAAAGCCCTACTCAATCTGGTGAAGGGACAACTCAGAGCGGTCATTTATCAAAAAGCTCAACCAGGTGATTTAGAATTCAGAACAAAAAGTATTGCAATGGGAGTAAGAGGCACTGAGTTTCTCGCCAATGAGTTTGAACAAACTGAAGTCGCCCTTTTGTCCGGAACATTGCTTATGACCAATTTGAAAAATCAGCAAAGCAATGAACTGGCTGCATCCCATTACTACATTCGAAGCGACAGTAAAACAAAAATTGAAATGATCCCTCAAGCTGAACTCATTCATCTCAAGGCAGAGCAGATCAAAGAAGAAGAAGGATTCAGGCCATTTTTAGAACGTCAAAATATAGAAAATGAAAAGTCAGTCTCTGTAGGCGAAAAGTTGGAAGAAGGGGCTCCAATAAAAGAGTTACCCATGACGAATGAGGATGACCAATGGAAAAAAGTTTTAGAACAACTCAATCTCCGCCTAAGAGAAAACCATAACGATCGTTAATACCGAGTCGCCATCCATAACCGACTCTTTCGCTAGGTTAATTTCTTATTCAAAATTAAATTTTTTCAAGTATTTAAGAAAAAAAATAATAAAAATATAAAATTCTCACTCAAATTTCCGATGAAACTGTATGGAAATTAGAGAAGAACAATTCATCGATAATTTGTCTAACGAAAAACAGGAATTTGAAAATCAAATTTCCGGTTATGAATCAGCTATTTTTAATCTGAATAGCTATTTACAGGATCAGACAATTCCTCTCGAAAAAAGACGTGAGTCAATGCAGCTCATTGGCTACTACTCTCAAATTCTCAATGAAAAAAATGAAATTTTAAGCGGAATCAGAGTCTCTATTTTCAAAATGCAGCAAGCAGTAAAACAATATCAAGAAACCTTTCAACAAATTGAACACCACAAAGCCTATAAGTATCCAGACCTGGCCACGAGAATCACAGTGAAGGATGGATTACAAACAACGGCCTCACATTCTCCTGAAGTTTTGCTTAAAGATATAAGCAAGCTGATGAAGAACTCTAAGAAACTTTTCTAAACAAACTTATCCAACTCGATTTGACTCATCATGAATAACTTGATGTGAGTTTAGTTTTTATAATAGGTTAATCATCTTTTAGGAGAGAAAGTTCCCCCCCTTAAAACGTCTTTAAAGGGAGAGGTGCTATTACCTTCTTAAAAACATCCTCTTCAAAATTTTTTTTTCATACATAATCACCTCACGACAGGATGTTGAAACAAACAAGTTCCGCAGAAATTTGTTTGTTATAGTGCTAAGGACGGTGCAATCAAAGCGGCCTTCCTGATGCAAACCCAAAAAGAAACAAATAAGGCCGTTTTCAGAGTCTAGTTTTGGGTTTGCATCTCCCTTACACCACATCAAAAAAGGAGTACTCATGACGAGATACATATTAGCCTTGTTTATTATTGTAATGGTCTCTCGAGCCGCACAAGCTGGATGCTATGACAACTTGTCCCAAGGCAGAGATTCCAACTATTACCAAATCTCTTCCAATGCTCTTACAACTGAAAGCTCTTTAGTTGAAAAAACAACGAGGGAAGCTTTGAAACTTCTTTTGCAATCCTCTGAATGCACAGACGTAAGCATTCAGACTTTCAATTGCAAAAACATCCAAAAGCAACAAGAAGAATCTAGAACATGCTACGCCAGAACAGACATTGGCTATTTTGTTCTTAATAAAGACTACCTTGGGAATGTAAATATCATTTTCAGTCGTTTTGATTAGAAAGAAAAAAACTTATAGAGAATACTTATAGAGAATAAAGATGCAAGCAAACAATAGCTTTTTGATTAATGATGTTTTTGAAGCTGATAGCGTTATCGAAAACAAGACAATTCAGTCAAAATCTTTTGAACAAACACTGATTACTGGTTGCCTCTTTTCCTTTGTAAGTTTCAAAAAAGTCGTATTTAAAGAATGTACTTTTTTTGCGGATGAAATTGAAAACTGTGAGTTCGATAATTGCCAATTTTTAAACTGCACATTTCAATTTTCCTGCATTGAACATTGTAATTTTGTAGAGACAACTTTCAAAAACTGTCTTTGGGAATCATCAAAGATTAAGAAAATGACAGTGATTGATTGTTTAATGAGTAGCGAGCATTTAAAAATGATCGCTGCCTAACTTGATCCCCCATAGTCCTAAAGAGTAAGACGAGGACTCTTTAGAACTTACACATTGGTGTGCTCTTGGTGTGAATGAGGTAGGTGATAAATCTCCTTGATTGAAGTTATTAAGCCCAATGACAATCAGAGATCCCACTTCGATATCTCCAACACTTCATTTGCCATCTGCTTCATTCATACGAAGAGTCACCAATGTTTTAATTT
>JACCEE012842416.1_pt1 | contig 14060 bp, 14 predicted proteins | sample 7449931 | NCBI WGS metagenome assembly JACCEE01 (sample SAMN15323457, study PRJNA562643) | freshwater metagenome | isolation source: river surface water | place: USA:Blue River Watershed | collected 2017-08-19 | reverse complement strand
TGACGAGCAATCTCGCCTGTTTCCATACGCACTGTGTGTGAGCCCCACTGGAAGCTCTTAACTACTTTATTAAACATCGTCATTTATGTATATCTCCAATCAACATTTGCCATAGAAATAACAGCGCCATGGCAGCACTGGAGCATTGGGGGCTATACGGAGAAAGGATGCCATTCCAAGGAAAGGCTAGGAGGGAAATTTTTAACCTGTCCTTGGAATGACACGGTTCCTTTACTACGAGCAGCCACCGACCGCTCTAAACGATAATGCCTGCCAAGGTCTCACCGTGGCAGGCATTGTCGGTATTACTTACGTAGACCGAGCTTTTCAATCAAAGCGCGATAACGATCAAAATCTTTACCCTTCAAATAGTCGAGCAAACGACGGCGACGGCTAACCATCTTCAACAAACCACGACGGCTGTGATGATCTTTAGCGTTAGCTTTGAAGTGAGGTGTTAAATCATTGATGCGAGCAGTCAACAAAGCAACTTGAACTTCAGGACTGCCTGTGTCATTTGCTGCACGTGCGTTATCTTTGACAATAACGGCTTTATCAGCTGAAAGAATAGCCATTTTTATACTCCATACTTGCGAACATTCGAGCTTGAACTGATATTGATTCGAGTTCTTACCCAAGATGTCGTGCGAATTGTAAAAAAACCAAATTCAAGCAGAGCGAACCATTTGAATCTGGGGTGTTTCCATGTTCTTTTTGGCCAAAAGCCAGAAAGAGCCCAAATTATAGCCTGTTTTGACTCAATTTGGGCTAAATCCGACCTTAGACCGCCATTTGGGCATTCAATTTCTGCTGAGCAGGGTCATGAAGCTTGTTCAAAGCGGCCAAATAAGCCTTGGCTGAAGCCGCCACGATGTCAGGATCAGTACCGACACCATTCACGATTCGACCACCTTTAGCAAGGCGAACCGTCACTTCCCCTTGTGACTCTGTCCCCGTTGTGATCGCATTCACAGAGTACAAAAGCTGTTCTGCCCCACTTTTAACCTTGGATTCAATCGCATTCAAGGTGGCATCGACTGGACCGTTACCTTCGGCCTCAGAAATAAACTCTTCGCCACCTGATTTGAAGATTACCTTGGAAAAGGGTCGCTCTCCAGTCTCTGACCTTTGTGACAAAGAGATAAAACGATAGTAGTCACTAGCTTCTTCAGCATTATTGCCCACAATGGCGGTGATATCTTCATCAAAAATCTCGGCTTTTTGGTCAGCCAAAGCTTTAAATCTTGAAAAAGCATCGTTCAAGTCTGCCTCAGACTCCAACTCAATGCCCAATTCTTGCAAGCGTTGCTTAAAGGCATTGCGGCCAGATAATTTACCCAAAACAATCTTATTGGCAGCCCAACCCACATCTTCGGCTCGCATGATTTCATAAGTGTCGCGTGCTTTTAAGACACCGTCTTGATGAATACCAGACGCATGGGCAAAGGCATTAGCACCAACCACTGCTTTATTGGGTTGCACCACAAAACCAGTGATTTGAGAGACCATCTTCGATGCCGGCACAATTTGAGTGGTATCGATGCCCACCGTCAAATCAAAATAATCTTTGCGAGTTTTAATGGCCATGACCACTTCCTCTAAGGAAGTATTGCCCGCTCTTTCGCCCAAACCGTTGATGGTGCACTCGATCTGACGCGCGCCACCAATCTTGACACCTGCCAATGAATTCGCAACACCCATTCCCAAATCGTTGTGGCAATGCACCGACCACACAGCTTTATCAGAGTTTGGAATGCGTTCACGCAAAGTCTTGATGAAGTTGCCATAAAGCTCCGGCACCGCGTAGCCCACCGTATCAGGCACATTGATGGTTGTTGCACCTTCTTTGATCACAGCTTCTAACACACGGCACAAGAAATCAACTTCAGAGCGATAACCGTCTTCAGGAGAAAACTCAATGTCATTGGTGTGGTTACGCGCAAATCGAACGGCCGCTTTGGCTTGCTCAAATACTTGATCTGGCGTCATGCGCAATTTCTTTTCCATGTGCAAAGGAGAGGTTGCAATGAATGTATGAATGCGTTTTGAATTAGCCGCTTTCAAAGCTTCTGCAGCTCGACCAATGTCTCGATCATTCGCTCGGGCTAAAGAACATACCGTGGAATCTTTCACCACTCCAGCAATCGCTTGAATCGCAGCAAAGTCACCATCAGAACTCGCAGCAAAACCGGCTTCAATCACGTCCACACGAAGACGCTCAAGCTGCCTGGCAATTCTGACCTTTTCATCGCGGGTCATTGAAGCACCCGGAGATTGCTCACCGTCTCTTAACGTGGTATCAAAAATGATTAATTTGTCTGTCATGATTTACTCTCCAACTTGCCTAATTCTTTAAATAAAAAACCCCAGCTTGACTGGGGTTCGTGTTTTTTGCTTTGACTCTAAATGCTTAAGCGTGCACCGACCCCAGGTTTTGACCTAGTCCTAATAGTAGTAGCAGTGACAAGCTTGTATTCATAAACTCCAATATACACAAAAATTGAATTAATTGTCAGAAAGCATATCTGAAGCTTTTTTTCTAGGCAAGACAAATTTTTGCCAGATCCAGAAAACGTAACCTGAAAGTGCATAAGCCACAAACAACCCAAATAAAGCCACCGGTGGATCACTGGAAACCAAAACAAAGCCCAAAATCACCAAAATCATGACGCCAAAGGGTGCGCGGTACCTCACATCCAAGGCTTTTCCACTATAGAACATGGCATTTGAAACCATCGTGATACCGGCATAAATGGTCAAAGCAAACATGAACCATGGCAAAGCCAATTCTTTGACATGGAATTTATTGTCCACTGCCAACCAAACAAAACCGGCAATCAGTGAAGCTGCTGCTGGACTTGGTAAACCTTGGAAAAATCTTTTATCGACCACACCAATGTTGGTGTTAAAGCGAGCCAAACGCAAAGCTGCACCCGCACAATAAACAAATGCGGCCAACCAACCCCACTTGCCCAAATCTTTGAGCACCCACTCATAGGCAATCAATGCTGGTGCCACACCAAAAGAAACCATGTCCGTCAATGAGTCGTACTGCTCACCAAAGGCACTTTGGGTGTTGGTCATGCGCGCCACACGCCCATCCATGCCGTCCATCACCAAAGCCACAAAGATAGCAATGGCCGCAATTTCAAAACGTTGGTTCATGGCTTGCACAATGGCAAAGAAACCACAAAACAGATTGGCCGTGGTGAATGCATTGGGCAACAAATAGATGCCACGATTACGTGGGCGTCCCAAATTCTCTTGCTCAGGATCAACCCAATCATTGCGACGCAAAGGCGTCACATTGCTAGGTAAATTTTTAGTCAGTCTCGGTTTTCTACGTCGAAATGTCGTCATAGACTACTTATTAGTCCAATCCGGGCAATTTGGCTAGTACCGTGCTAGTAGCAGATACTTTATCTCCCACAGTGACCAAAGGCTCGGCTGTTAGAGGTAAGTAAACATCTACGCGTGAGCCAAAACGGATGAAACCGTAGCGCTCACCTTTTTTCAGCTTGTCACCCAAATGGGCGTAGCAAAGAATTCTTCTGGCAATTAGGCCAGCCACTTGAACCAAAGTAATGACTTGACCATTGGCATCAATGACCACTGCATTGCGCTCATTCTCTGTGGATGCTTTATCTAGATCTGCATTCACAAATTTGCCGGGAAAGTACTCAATGCGCTTGACTGTGCCATTCACTGAAGAACGATTTGAATGCACATTGAACACATTCATGAAGACACTGATTTTGAGTGCTTCTCGATTGGCATATGGATCAAATGATTTTTCAACAATGATGACACGACCATCCGCCGGTGAAAGAACAGCGTCTTTCACCAGAGGAATTAAACGGCCAGGATCTCTGAAAAACTGAAGAACAAAAATAAAAATAATCCAGAAAGGCCAAGACCATGCCCAACCTGCTGATGAGTGAATCACGAACAGAACAAAGCCCGCAATAGCCACATGAGGCCACCCTTCTTTTGCAATGATGGGGTGGGGGTAATGAACGGCCATGCTGTCTCTCTTTCTGGATTTTTGTTTTTATTGAATTAGTTCTTAGTTTGGTCAACCAATTTGTTTTTAGCGATCCAAGGCATCATGGCGCGTAATTTGCCACCCACCTCTTCAATTTGATGCTCAGCTGTCAAGCGACGACGAGAAATCAATGTTGGAGCACCTGCCTTGTTTTCCAAAATGAAGCTCTTGGCGTACTCACCTGTTTGAATATCCTTCAAACACTGACGCATGGCATTTTTCGTATCTTCAGTCACAACACGTGGGCCGGTCACGTACTCACCGTACTCTGCGTTATTAGAAATTGAGTAGTTCATGTTGGCAATACCACCTTCGTAGATCAAGTCAACAATCAACTTCAACTCATGCAAGCACTCGAAGTAAGCCATTTCTGGAGCGTAACCTGCTTCAACCAAAGTCTCAAAACCAGCTTTGATCAATTCAACAGTACCGCCGCACAGAACTGCCTGCTCACCGAACAAGTCTGTTTCTGTTTCTTCACGGAAATTTGTTTCGATGATGCCAGCACGTCCGCCACCGTTGGCTGTAGCGTATGACAAGGCAACGTCACGAGCAGAACCTGTTTTATCTTGATGAACCGCGATCAAATGAGGCACACCACCACCTTGAGTGTAAGTACCGCGCACTGTATGACCTGGAGCTTTAGGAGCAATCATGATCACGTCTACGTCAGCACGAGGAATGACCTGACCGTAATGAACGTTAAAACCGTGAGCAAACGCCAATGCAGCACCTGCTTTGATGTTTGGCGCAACTTCTTTGTTGTAAACCTCAGCGATTTGCTCATCTGGCAATAACATCATCACAACGTCAGCGCCCTTCACAGCTTCAGCCACTTCTTTCACTTGCAAACCAGCATTGGCAGCTTTATTCCAAGAGGCACCGCCCTTGCGCAAACCAACAGTGACTTTCACGCCTGAATCATTTAAGTTCTGTGCGTGAGCATGGCCTTGTGAACCATAACCAATGATTGTTACTTGTTTACCTTTGATTAAAGATAAATCTGCGTCTTTATCGTAAAAAACTTTCATGCTATTTCCTATTTGATATCAGTTTGTTGTTTGTTAAAAATGTAGACCTTCAAGACACGCTCACCACGACCCACTCCAGAGCAACCCGTTCGAACTGTTTCCAAAATGGCGCTGCGGTCTGTGGCTTCGATGAAGGCATCTAATTTACTGCTGTCTCCTGTCAACTCGATGGTGTATGACTTATCGGTGACATCAATGATACGCCCGCGGAAGATGTCGGTGATGCGCTTCATCTCTTCGCGTTCTTTACCAACTGCTCGAACCTTAATCAACATGAGCTCACGTTCAATGTGAGGTCCATCGGTTAAGTCAATCAACTTCACCACTTCAACCAAACGGTTGAGGTGTTTTGTGATTTGCTCAATCACATCATCAGAACCTATGGTCACAATGGTCATGCGAGACAAAGATGGATCTTCAGTCGGAGCAACAGTCAATGTTTCAATGTTGTAACCACGAGCTGAAAATAATCCCACCACGCGTGACAAAGCACCAGGTTCATTTTCTAGAAGAATCGAAATAATATGGCGCATCACAACTCCTCACTTCCTAAAAGCATTTCTGTAATGCCTTTACCTGCTTGGACCATTGGCCATACGTTCTCTGTTGGATCAGTTTGGAAATCCATGAATACCGTTCTATCTTTCATCTTGAATGCTTCACGCAATGCAGGCTCTACATCCGATTTTTTCTCGATGCGCATACCCACATGACCATAAGACTCAGCCAATTTGACGAAGTCCGGCAATGAATCCATGTAAGAACTTGAGTAACGTTTGTTGTAGGTTAATTCTTGCCACTGACGAACCATACCCAAGTAACGGTTGTTCAAAGAAACAATTTTTACAGGTGTGTCATATTGCTTACAGGTTGACAGTTCTTGAATACACATCTGAATCGAACCTTCACCTGTGATCGTGACAACCTCACTCTCAGGGAATGCTTTTTTAATGCCCATCGCGTAAGGCAAACCAACACCCATGGTGCCAAGACCGCCTGAATTAATCCAACGACGTGGCTTATCAAACTTGTAGAACTGAGCTGCCCACATTTGATGCTGACCCACGTCAGAACAAACAAAGGCGTCACCCTTGGTGAGCTCCCAAATCTTTTCAACCACGTACTGAGGCTTCACAATTTCAGAATTGCGATCAAAACTCAAGCAATCTTTTTTGCGCCATTCATTGATCTGTGACCACCAAGCATCTAACTTGGCTTTATTTTTCAATGGACCAGCGGCCTTGATCATGCCAGACATCTCAATCAATACTTCTTTGAGGTCACCCACGATTGGCACATCAACCTTCACGCGCTTTGAAATCACTGAAGGGTCAATATCAATATGAATGATTTTTCTTGGCACACTTGAGAAGTGCGCTGGGTTGCCAATCACACGGTCATCAAAACGTGCGCCAATTGCAATCAAAACATCGCAATGCTGCATCGTCATGTTGGCCTCATAGGTGCCATGCATACCCAACATACCTAAGAAACGTGGATCAGTTCCTGGGAAACCGCCCAAGCCCATCAAGGTATTGGTTACTGGATAACCTAATAAATCAGCAAACTCTTTTAGTTCTGGTGCAGCATCCGAAAGAATTACACCACCACCGGTATAGATATATGGACGCTCCGCTTCCATCAACATCGATACCGCCTTACGAACTTGTCCACTGTGACCTTTAACCACAGGGTTATAAGAACGCATGGTGAGTTCGCTTGGATAATTAAAACGAGCCTTTTGGAAAGAAACGTCTTTAGGAATATCCACCACCACTGGGCCAGGACGACCTGTTCTGGCAATGTGGAATGCTTTCTTTAAGGTCAAAGCTAAATCAGCTGGGTCTTTGACCAAGAAATTATGTTTAACGATTGGACGAGTAATACCTACGGTGTCGCACTCTTGGAAGGCATCTTCACCGATCGCAGCGGTTGGCACATTACCGGTAATGATGACCATCGGAATTGAATCCATGTAGGCTGTTGCAATGCCTGTCACCGCATTGGTTACACCAGGACCAGAAGTCACCAGTGCCACACCAACGTTACCTGTGGCGCGAGCATAACCATCCGCTGCATGAACCGCAGCTTGCTCATGACGCACCAAGATGTGCTCGAACTTGTCTTGCTTGAAGATCTCGTCGTAAATAAATAAAACTGAACCGCCTGGGTAACCCCAGACATACTCCACACCTTCAGCATGAAGGGCATGGACCAAGATTTCAGCACCAATCATCTCTGGGCCATCTTGGTTTTGATTTTTGTTAGCAGGGTTCAAAAGTTCCGCGCTGTTGTTTGCATTCATTTTGTTTAGTCCTTTGCAATTTTCGGCAAAAAATTGTTTGGGCTACTCTGGCTCCGTGCTTGTGGCTCGGGTTCGAGTGGCGGTCGCTTAAATCCGGGGAAAAACCATCTTATGAAAGGTCCGGTAAGTCGAGCCAAGTATTTTATCCCATAACGCCTTATTCAGGGTAGGTTTATTAAGCGTTGTCTAATAGAGCCTATGGCCTCATCCAAAGAACTCTCGGACTTTTTACAAAGTGTCGAGGCAAAATCCTTCAAACGTACCGTATTTGCTACACGGGACGAGGAAGCTGCCTTGGACATAGTTCAAGAAAGCATGATGAAATTGGCTGAAAAGTATGGGGATCACGACATCAGTGAATTACCACTGATATTCACCCGAATTCTTCAAAATACCACCCTAGATTGGTTTAGACGCCAGAAAACTCAAAATACTTGGGTGAGCTTGTTTTCTTCGCTCAAAGGGGGTGGGCGTGACAATTTGGATGACTCGGAGTATTCAGATCCGCTGGAATTCATTGAATCTAATGAAGAAAATCTTGGATTTGAGAGTGGTGAAAGTGTTTTAGAGCGCCAACAATTGATCAAAATCATCGAATCAGAAATTTCAAAACTGCCAGCACGTCAACGAGAAGCCTTCCTCATGCGTTATTGGGATGATTTAGGCATTTCTGAGACCGCTAAAATCATGGCGTGCTCAGAAGGCAGTGTCAAAACACACTGCTCGAGAGCATGCATTACCCTGGCGAAAGCCCTTAAAAAACAAGGATTTAAATTGTGAGCACGCACTTACAAACCAGCCATTTAATCGAGCAAGATGAATTGTTCGTGGGTGAGCTCGCACGCGGCGTCCTTGATGAATCTGCCGCCAAACTCCCCAGCCATATTTCTACTCGCTTAGCGAATGCCAGAAAAATGGCTTTGGCTGCCCATGTTGAACAGAAACAACCTGTTTGGGCACCAGCATGGCTGAAATTCAATCGACGTCCAAGTTCCAGCACAACTAGCCTCTCTAGCCATTGGCGCGATCGTGCATGGGGCGCCTTTGGAGCAGCCCCAATTTTGGCTTTGGCCTTTGGTATTGTGATTATTTCTAACTGGCAGCAAGACGAGCGTATTCGTGACATTGCTAAAGTTGATAGCGCGATTTTGGTCGATGTGGTTCCCCCGCACGCCTATAAGGATGATGGTTACGTCAGATACCTCATCACCAACGGCAAAGATTTAGCCAAAGAAGAACCCAATCAGTCTGAAGAAGAAGACGAAGAAAAAATCTAATCATGGCTCTCTTGTCGATTTTTCGCTCTTTCACAAATTTGAAATGCCAAAATCGGTATATCTGTCTAAGTCGTTGCTTACTGACTCATGCGATTGTGTTTTGCGTGATTCTTTTGGCCTACCCTGTGATTGCAAACGCACAATCGTGGAGCGAGCTCAGTGATGAACAACGAACTGTTCTGGCTCCCTTAGAGGAAGATTGGTCATCATTAACCCCGCCTCGACAAAAAAAATGGGTTGAAGTGGCCAATCGCTACCCTGACATGTCAGAGACTGAACAAAACATCTTGCAATCGCGCATGAATCAATGGGCCGATTTGTCCACCAAACAACGTCAGAAAGCCAGAGATAATTATTTAAGAACTCTGAAGATCTCTCCTGAGCAAAAAGCAGCTGCATGGGAAAGCTATCAGCAATTATCGGACGAAGAAAAAAAATTATTGGCTCAAAAACGAGCACAAACCAGCAAACCCACCACAGTCACTTCACCAACGCTAAAATAGCTTGGTGAAATCCTCAGAACCATTCATTCCACTCCCTGCTGACTATTTAAAGTCACTTCCGGCACCGACCATTAAACGTCGTATTGCCCTGAATCTCTATGAGATGCTTGTCCTGATGGGTGTTCTGGCTCTGACCTTTTTGGTACCTCATTTGATCATTGGCGTTGTGTTTAGTGTCACAGCTCCTGCATGGCTACTACTTGCACACATTTATCTCATGCTGGCTTTTTATTTTTCCTGGTACTGGACTAAAACAGGTCAAACTCTGGCGATGCAAACATGGCGCATACAACTCATTAGCGAAGATGGGAAAATTTTGCAAAGGCCCCAAGCTTTGATGCGCTATGCCTATGGGTCGCTTTGGTTATTGCCTGCTGCTTTGATTTTATTCATTAGCCTTCAGCTAGGCAGGAGTCAGAGCATTGGCACTTATTTTTCGATTATTTTTTTCTCAACCACCTTATTTTTGTGGCCAATGACTGCGTTGTTTGATCGCAAGAATCGACAAATGCTTCCTGATCGCTGGGCGAAGACTCGCCTGGTGCAATTACCCAGCGCGATTCCTCATCCAATCAGCAGTGGTGAAAAATGATTGCATCAGGCGTTCAAATAGAATGCCATTGATGTTGCAATCTTTCATGGCTTGACGCATGCATTGCAACCACTGATCTCGTTCAGAAATACCAATTGAAAACGGCAAATGCCTTGCTCTTAAACGTGGGTGGCCATATTGCTCAACATATAAGTCAGGTCCACCCATCCAACCGCTCAGAAACAAATAAAGCTTTTCTCTAGAGCTCGTTAAATCACGCGGATGCATGATTCGAATGCCTTGGTAACTGGCTTCCAAATCCATCAGATCGTAAAAACGATCCACCAATTCTCGGAGCTTCTCAGCCCCTCCAATCAGCTCATAAGTGGTTTGTTGAGTGGTTTGTTGTGTTGTTTTTTGATCAGACATCTGCCCAGTTTATTCTTTTTTTAAACACTTCTTAAAACCTCACAAGCAGAGGCACGAGAAATTTTCCGCTGCAACCAAAGCCCACCTATGACGCAAACCAATACTCCAAATATGACGCCATAAAGAATCACAATCCACGGAATCGGTAAGTTGAATTCAAACACAAACTCAGCCAAGGACCAACCGACCCCAATGGCTCCGATAGATGCCAAAAGCCCTGAGATGAATCCAATCACAGTTAACTCTGTGTAAAAAGCTCTCCTGAGTTGCGCCTGACTGGCTCCCAAAGTTTTCAATAGAGCTGCGTCTTTTAAACGTTCATCTTGAGAGGATGCCAAAGCAGCCCCTAAAACTAACATGCCCGCAATCACGGTGAAACCAAACAAGAGCTCAACAGCGGCTGACAGCTTATTCAAAACATCTTGTACTTGATTCAAAGCGGATTCAATGTCCACCACAGTGATGTTAGGAAATTTCGCAACCAAAGCAATATCAATTGGCATCACGTTCGCTTGTAATGGTTTTTGTTGATAGGCCGTAATCCAAGTTTGGGGCATTTCTGCCAACAAATGAGGTGGCAAGATGGCAAAGAAATTCACGCGCATGCTACCCCAATCAAGTTCTCGGATGGATGTGATTGTTGCCTTTACTGGAATGCCCGCAATATCAAATATGAGAGTGTCCCCTAAATTTAAGGCCAATGTTTTTGCAAGACCTTTTTCGATTGAAACCTCGGCTTGCTGAGTATTGCCATGCCACTGACCAGAAGTGATTTTGTTTTTTTCTGGCAATGTCGCTGAATAAGAAAGATTGAACTCACGATCAACCAATCGTTGTGCTCGATTGTCTGCAAATTGATTAGGCATGACCATTTGATCGTTGATGTGCGTTAAGCGACCCCTCACCATCGGATAAAGCACCACACGATCAACGCCAGCATTTTTGAGACTCTGGTTTACAGGATCTTTTTGCTCAGGCTGAATATTGATCAGAAAACGATTGGGAGCATCTGGAGGCGAGCTACCTTTCCAAGCAATCAATAAATCTTGTCGAATCACAGCCAAAAGCAAAAGCGCCATGATGGCAATGGCCAAAGAAGCGATTTGCAAACCCGTGAACCATGAACGTCGGGACAGTGACTGCCAAACAAAACGTTGCGCCACATGCTGCCCAAGCCAAGTGTGCTCAGCCATATTGGCACTTACTTTGACCAAGCACCATGAAGCCAACATAAATACACAAGCAGCCAGAGCAAAGCCCCCAAGAGTAAAGATCGCCAGTGGAACACTTTTCGCCACACTGAATAAGAGAATGAAAAAGCTACTCAAGCCAAATAGCATCAATAACCATGCGGCTGGATGACGTGCCATGACATCTCTTCGAATGACCTTCAAAGGAGACACATCACTCAAAGCCAATAAAGGAGGCCAAACAAAACCCATCAATAAAACAATGGCCACCAACAAAGACCAAACCAAAGGCCAGAGCGAGGCGGCCGGCAAATCAGCGACCAATAAGTCACCTAAAAAATAAAGCAGTCCTTGGTGGCCTAACCACCCTAAAAAAGCACCACACGCTCCGCCTGCCACTGCAATCAATATGCTCGCCTTGCCATGCTCTAACAGCACTTGTCGGCGACTGGCCCCCAAGCACTTCCATATTGCTACCGGATTGGCTTGCTGAGCAGCGTAGCGTTTGGCGGCCAAAGCCATCGCCACGGCAGCCACCATGGCCGTCAGAATGGCCACCAACGATAGAAACTTTTCAGCACGATCCAAAGTGGCACGCATCAAGGGCTGACTGTTATCAACCCCTTCAACCTTGACCCCACGCAATTGCTTTTCTTCAATCTGTGCTTGCGCCCAAGCGAGATAAGTCGCGACTTGTTTTTCTTCGCCGGCCACCAAAAAGCGATAAGTCACGCGACTTCCAAATCCAATCAATTGAGTTTGATTTAATTCATCTTGGCGCATCATGATGCGCGGCGCAAAATTGAGAAACCCAGCTCCTTTGTCTAACTCTTGAGTCAAAACAGCTTCAATCTTGAATGTAGACTGACCCAAGGTAATCGGGTCGCCAATTTTTGCTTTTAATCCAGGTAACAGTGCTGGATCAACCCAGACGGATCCAGGCGATGGAATTTCTGTGGTTTTTTTACCGCCAGAAGATTGCAGCTGATCACTGATTTTTAAATGACCTCTTAAAGGGTAAGCTTCAGTGACTGCTTTCAATGCCACCAATCTGGCTTCTGATCGCACAGAGGACATGGTGGGAAATACGATGGTGCTCGCAATCGAAAGATTTTTCTTGATGGCTTCTTGCTCAAAGAGTGCTGGTAATGGTTGATCACTCTGAATCAAAGCATCCGCAGCAATCAATTGCTTGGCATCTCTTTCAAAAGCACGTTGCATACGATCAGCCAAATAAGCCACACTGCTCAATGAGGCCACTGAAATGATCAGAGCAGCCAGCAACCAAGCAAACTCCACAGATCGAAAAGAACGAGGTAAAGAAATCGCCATGAACGCTCAAATTTGAATACGCAAAACACTAGGATAGTGCTTGTTGGATAAATGCGTATTGAATTAATTTCCCTGAATGTTTTAGGGAATCAGTCAATCAATTTGACTCAGTGCAGCGTTAAGCCCTGCTTCGCAACCACCCCTTTGTACACTTCAAATTCAGCTTTGATTTCAGCTGCAAATTGCTCAGGGGTGTTACCGACAATCATGGCACCCGTTTCCTCAATTCTCTTTTTGACAGCAGGGTCTTGAAGCACTTTTTGAACACCCTGATGAATTCTTTCAAGAGCTTCTTTTGACATTCCAGCCGGACCAATCAAGCCGTAATAGGCCATGCGGTTAACTGGTGCCAGCCCTACCTCTGCAAAAGTTGGCACATTGGGCATACTTGCTAAACGCTTAGGAGCGGCCACCACAATGGGAATCAATTTGCCCTCTCGAATCAAAGGAAAGGCCGATGGCAAATTATCAAAAATGATTGGTACCTGACCAGAAACAGTGTCAGCCAAAGCAGGACCTGCACCACGATATGGGCTATGAATGATGGAAGCGCCCGTTAAGCTCTTGAATAACTCGGTTTGCAAATGCCCAATCCCGCCAGAGCCAGAACTGGAATATGCATATTTACCTGGATGCTTTTTAATCACCTCAATGAAGGTTTTGTAATCTTTGGCAGGAAATTGTGGATGAACTGCAATCACATTGGGCGTGGCAGCAATGTTTGTAATGGCTTGAAAATCTTTGATTGGATCGTAACCAATTTTTTTATTAATGGCTGGATTGGAAGCAGTGGTTGACACTGTAGCCATGCCAATAACCTGACCATCCTTTGGTGCTTTTATGATGTCAAAGGCCCCAATCGAACCCCCACCACCCGCCTTGTTTTCAACAATGACACTTTGACCAAGAATTTTTCCCAAAGGATCTGAAATCGCTCTTGCAATGATATCGGTGCTTCCACCTGGAGCAAAAGGCACAATCAAACGAATTGTTTTTTGTGAATAGACCTGAGCATTGACTGAACCAATGCTAGAAAAAACAGAAAGAAAAAATAAAAAAACAAAACGCAGCAAATCAAACCTCTTTAGTTCCACTCCCAAAAATCATGTGAGTGATTACATGATTTTTTGATACCTCTTGATCATTTCTCAAGTTTTATATTTATTTTCGAAAGTATTTAAACACAGAAGATTATTCATTAAAAGGGATAGCCCATCAAATCTCCAAACCTTACTGAGACTTACTAAAAAGCAAAAGATTGGCTGTACAAATGTCATTCAATCGTGAAGCTTGAATGAAAAAGGGCCTAGTTATAAACTAGGCCCTTCTGTTTGGTGCGGCTGGCAGGAATTGAACCCACGACCCCTTGGTTCGTAGCCAAGTACTCTATCCAACTGAGCTACAGCCGCATTAAGA
>JACCEE011828459.1_pt1 | contig 14062 bp, 12 predicted proteins | sample 7449931 | NCBI WGS metagenome assembly JACCEE01 (sample SAMN15323457, study PRJNA562643) | freshwater metagenome | isolation source: river surface water | place: USA:Blue River Watershed | collected 2017-08-19 | reverse complement strand
GCGACAAGCTGAACGCCCTGCTGCTGGAACGCATCCTCGCCGATACGGAAGAGGTCGCCGACCAGCAATGCAAAAGCATGATCGAAGAGAATCGGAACTATTCGCGGCGGATCGATTCGACAGGAATCTCCTTCTACACGGAATTCGCCTATTGCTGCCGCGCCTGCGACGTGGAGCGATTCCTTTCCTTTCAGGAATTGTCGCCGTTCCTTTCCGAAGAAGGCAAGGCCGCCTTGGAGCTGTACTTTGGGATCCGAGCCAAACGCGCGCGTTGAACCGTCGGCGAAACGGCAAGGTTGAATCAATCGGAGAGCGCGGCTGACAAACTTGGTTGCTCAGGTAGGATGGTTCCAGTCGCTTTGTCGGCGATCCATTCGCCAAGCGGATCAAGTGGGGGCCTTTGTTGTTCGGGGGCCATATTTACCGCACCCACGTCTTTCGCTGGGGTTGCCGTTATTTGTCTGGGTTGCCTATCATTTCAGCAATGGAACTCCGCCGCATTCTCCGCAGGATAATCGATGGTTCTTTGAAAGGCTCGAATGCGTTTTCGACCGATGATCCTCTTGCCGAGAAGGTCGACTGGTCGCCCATGGCCTCCGGCGGGAACAGCTATCGCACTCACGCACTGCGCACGGTGTCGTCAGGGAGAATGGAATTCCAAGTCGGCGTACGGGTCAGATTGGCCAGGTATTTGTTCCTGGCTCTGGGAGGAGGCTACCTGGTTCTCTTGCTGATGATGGACCGCGTGATCAGGAAAGGGGGCTTCGACCTGGCGTTTGTCGTCGTCATGCTGTTCATGGGCCAGATGATCTTCTTCCAGCTTTGGCAGCTGATGCACAGGATCCAGCCGGTTGTCATCGACAAGGATGTCGGATTCTGGTGGAAAGGGAGCATCTCCCCAGGCCAGGATGAATCATTGCTCAAGAAAGGCAAGGCGGGGACGCTGTCCGACATCCATGCCGTGCAACTGATCTTGAAAAATGTTCGATTCGGAAAACAAAGCTTCGAAAGCGTCGAACTCAACCTCGTATCGCACGACGGATCGCGATTCCATCTGGTGGATCACAGAGACAAGTCGCTGGTCGAGGATGCGGGATGCTTGGCCGACTTCCTTGACGTCCCGCTGTGGGATGCGCGTGATGGGTATCGTCCGTCCAATCCGGGACGCGAACAATTCGGACGACTATCCTCCTGACGAGCGATTTGCCAGCGTCAATCCGTTCGGGTCCGATTCCCTTGTCGAACCGAGGGCTCCGCAAGGAGCCCTTTCGTTTTTTTGCTTCCGGGGGCGCGATCATCAAGGGTGCCAGTCGCAGCGATCGCTGCCAATCCCCAAAGCGGGCGGAATCGCAGGCGGAATTTGCCATTTCCCGTCCAGGGGGCTATTCTCGTTCCATGGGATTCTTCGACACCTTGCGCGAATCCATCGGCCGCTATGTCGACAGCCGTCGCACGGTGTTCGACCCGTCGCTTCTTGGCGACCCTCTAGCCTTGCGGATCGAGTGGACGCCCATGGTCCGTGGCGGAACCAATTTCCGCACCCACTCCTTGCGAGAGGTCTCGGAACACCGCATGGAACTGCGGCCCACGTTCGGGGCCTGGGCTTTTGGTGGATTGTTCGTGGCCATCGGCGCGGCGGTATTCTACGCGGCGATCCATATCAGGCTCCAGGGCTCCGAGTCCGATTCGCTCTCGCTTGTGTTGCTGCTGTTCGGGATTCCGTTTTTCGGTGGCGGCCTGTGGGCGTTGCGCTGCATGACCGTGCTCCAGACCTTGGACACGCGCGAAGGGTTCTGTTGGAAAGGGTCCGTCTCGCCCTCCGAAGACTCCGACTTGGTCCGGCAAGGCAAGGCCACGGCCCTGACGGACATCCATGCCGTGCAGTTGGTCGCGGAACGGCTTTCAAGCAGCGATGGCCGCACGGACTACAGCACCGAAATCAACCTTGTTTTGCACGACGGTTCCCGCCGCCATCTTGTCGACCACGGTGGCGGTTCCATTTCCGACGACGCCGAACGGTTGGCGCGATTCCTGAAAGTCCCGGTGTGGAGCCAATCCGCCGCCAGTCGCCCATTCGATCCCGAGAGAGACCCGCCCTTCGAACAGATCCTGCGCGACCGGTTCGGCACGCGGAAATCGCAGCACGGGGCGCGTTAGGGGCCCGATCCGTCTGGTGCCGAGGTCAGCGCGGCGTGTCGGTTACGAAAACCGAAGCATCTCCAGCCAAACGATCCCTGGGGGGCGCTACATCGGCAACATCTTCATCGACACGGCGGACAATGCCGTGATCCTGGAAGGGCAAGGCCGAAGCCTCGTGTACGTGCCATGGAGCCTGTTGCGCTGAATCCAGCCACCGCCACCGGACATCCCATTGGATGTGAGCCTGTCCCATCACGACAGGTTTTCTTGGCTTCGACGAGCCGGAAGTAGCGACTCCCCGAGGCTGAAGTGGGATTCGAACCCCTTGGTTCCCGGCTCCAGACGGCGATTTGAAGGGGAAATCGCATTGTCTGGCCTATTTCGGGCACAGGCCAAGCGAGGAAGATGGGCGTCGCGACCGGGCGCTTGGTTCAACGGGTTTTCCGGCCGTGGTCCAAACGGCCCGTGGAACCTCCGCTCTTGTTTCAGATTCCAGGTTCGCCATCATGAACGAACTGCACACGCAGGAGGTCTTCCGCATGAAACCTGTCCACACTCTTGCCGCGTTGGCTCTTGCCGCAGCGACCTCCCACGGGGCGCTCAGCTACGCGCCTGTCACCGCGGGTGCCACCGACGCGGCCCAGAAGCTCTACAACTTCCTGGCCACCAACTACGGAGCCAGGACCGTTTCCGGCATGATGACCGGCGATGTCGGTTCCGGAGCCGACGCCAAGGCGCAGGTGGATGTCGATTCCATGTACCTGCGCACAGGAAAATACCCGGCGCTGGTGGGCTACGATTTCCTGTTCGCCACGGGAGTGAAGGCCTCCGATCCCTGGTACCAAAGCTACACGGCCACCACCCTCGCGCAGGCCAAGGACCTTTGGGGCAAGGGCGGCATTCCCGCGTTCACCTGGCACTGGAAGGATCCCAGCGATTCGATCGACGCCTTCTACACCAAGAGCGGCAACGCCAAGGAATACACCACCTTCGACTACACCAAGGGGTTCAAGGCGGGGACCACCGATTGGGACACCGCATCGGCCACCTACAAGCAGCTCGTGTCGGACATCGACGAGATCGCCGCGTTGTTCCTGTCCCTGCAGAAAGACGGCGTCGCGGCCGTTTTCCGTCCGTTGCACGAGGCCAGCGGCGGCTGGTTCTGGTGGGGAACCCAGGGTGGAGCCGCGTTCCAGGCGCTCTACAGCCTGGTCCACGACCGCATGGTCGATGTCGACGGCGTGAAGAACCTCGTGTGGGTCTGGAATCCGCAATTCGCGACGGACGCGGCCTGGAATCCGGGTGCCGGCAGGTACGACGTGATCAGCATGGACATCTACGAGGCCTACGACTATACGACGAAATTCGTCGCCGGCCACAAGGCGCTGACCACGAATTTCGGCACGGACAAGATCTTCGCCGTTTCGGAAAACGGTTCCATTCCCGATGCATCCACCATGAAGAAGAACGGGACCGTGTGGTCGTGGTGGATGCCCTGGTACCAGAGCTGGAGCGGAAAATTCCTCAATCAGACCGTGGACGCCGTCTGGAAGGCGAACATGGAGGATCCCTGCACCATCACCTTGGACAAGATGCCCGGCTGGGCTGGCTATGCCCTTTCCACGACCAAGGTCGCCGCCTGCACGAACGGCTACGAACTCGGCAAGCTGGATACCGCGAGACCTGTCGTCGTGAAGTACCCCGGCGACACCGCCAAGAACGGTTGGCTCCGGGTCAAGCTCGCCGCCGCGTCGGGCGATACCGCCAAGGGCAACGTCGTCATCGCCTCGGGGGCCGTCGCCGATCTTTCGGAGGCCAAGTCGCTCACCCTGAACGTCTTCAACGGCAACGGAATGTCCGGCATCTGGTTCACCGTGGCCTTCCTGGGCAACGAGAACGCCGGGTGGGGCTGGGCGCAGCCCGAGGGCTGCTGGGTGAACGCTGGCGATTCGGCCAAGTGCACAATCGACCTCGCCACCACGACCAAGGACGAAGTGGTCCTGGCCGGCGCCGCCTACACGGACTTCATGTCCAACCTCAACAAGGTCTACATCGAGATCTTCGCCGTGGGCTTCACGGGCAACGTGTTCTTCGACAAGGTCGCCGTCGACGGTTCGACCGTGATCAACGACTTCGACAAGGTCGCCAAGGTGACCGTGGAACAGGGACAGAATCTGCCCATCGTCGAAATCCTCGGCGGCGGCTCGAGCGTCGGGGTCAAGCCGGTCGCCAGGGCTTCCGACGCCCTCTCGCTGCAGGGCTCCACGGTCCGATTCAGCCTGGCGCAGGCCGGCGACGTCTCCGTCGATCTGTTCGATCTGCAGGGGCACCGCGTGGCCAACCTCCACGAAGGCCACCTCTCCGCGGGCGCGCACTCCCTGGAGTTGAAGAACGTGAACGCCGGCGTCTACGTGATCCGCGCCAGAGGCGCGAACGCGAACGGCTTCCGGAAGGTGGTCGTCGAGTAGATCTTCTCCAGGTGCAGGCGGCGCCGGGATGCGCCGCTTCCGCAGAGCGGGGGACGGAGCTAGCTTTCCGACAGGAAACGACGCCGTGACCGCCGGACGGGACCCGGCCGCAATTTCGCGGCGCCATGCACGAAGCCGCCGGTGGGGGAAGGGGCCCCGATGCAGAATCATCCAGGAACGACCGGAATCCGCCATTCCCTGCAGGAACTTGTCTCGCGGGTGTCCGGCGTCCGTCTCGCCTGGGGGCTGGTGGCGCTCTACGCGGCGGTGGTCGTGGGGCTCTCGCTCTACGATTTCCTGGTCGAACGCCACAGGAAGCTCGACCGGATCGATTCCACCCTGCGCGCGGCGAGCTTCGCGCTGGACCGGATGCTGGGCGCCGATTTCCACGACCGCTACGATCAGGACAATCCCGTGCCGCCCGACGAATTCCGTCGCATCACGCTGGACCTGAACCGGTTCGCCCGCGACCTTGGGGTCGAGTACATGTACACCATGGTGCGGTCCGGGGGGACGGTCCGGTTCGTGGTGAGCAACGAGACGCGCGACGACTCGCTGCGGGGGACTCCGAGCCGGTTCTACAATCCCTATCCCGATCCTCCCCGGGAACTGCTGGACGCGTTCGCTTCGGGAGCGGAAAACGACAGCCACTACGCCAGCTACACCAACGTCTGGGACAGCTTCCATTCGGTGTTCGTCCCTCGCACCTCGCCGGGCGGGCTCAGGTACGTGCTGGCCGCCGATGTCAAGATGAAGGACCAGCGGGCGGTCCTGATGGGCTGCCTGTATCGCGACGCCGCTCTGGTGCTCCTGCTGCTCGTTCCGCTGCTTCCGCTGATCCTGTTCCTGAAGGCGCTCCTGCGCTCGCGCGAGGAGCTTGCGGCCAGGGATCGTCGACACATGGACGAACTCGCCGCCTTGAACCGCGGCCTCGAGGAGACCGTGGCGGCCCGGACCGCGAGCCTGGAGAAGGCGCTCGAGGATCTGAGGACGTTTTCCTACACGGCGAGCCACGACCTGCGGGCGCCGCTCAACGCGATCTGCGGATTCGCGCAGATCCTGCGGGAGGAGCTCGACGACCGTCTGGAACCCGACCACCGGAACCTCCTCGGACGGATCGCCGAAGCCGGGTTCCGCATGTCGCAGTTGATCGAACGGCTCCTGCAGCTGGCGCAAAGCCCCGACATGTCGCTGTCGCTGGAAGACGTGGCCCTCGCTCCGCTGGTCGGCGAGGTCTTCGCCGAGCTGGAATCCGGCGGCGGGACCTTTGGCGCGACCCTCGAATTGGACGCCGACGTCGCTTTGCGCGCCGATCCCGCCCTGCTGCGGCTCCTGGTGCAGAATCTGTTGTCGAACGCCTGCAAGTTTTCCAGGGACCGCACTCCGCCGCGCGTGGCGGTCCGCGCGGGCCTGGAAGAGGCGCGTGCCTGGTTCGAGGTCGTCGACAACGGCGAAGGGTTCACCCCCGAGCAGGCCGAGCGCCTGTTCCGACCCTTCAGCAGGCTCCACGACGAGCGCTACGAAGGATTCGGCATCGGCCTCTCCCACGTGTACCGCATCGTGGAACGCCATGGCTGGAACATCCGGGCCCGTTCCGTTCCCGGCGAAGGCGCGAGTTTCCGGATCGATTGCGGTTCCTGACACGATCCGTCGATCGGCGGAATGTCGCTCCGGCGTTCGGCGCTTGGGCGGAACAAGGCGGAGCGCCCGGGCGGTTCAGCGGGCGGAGTCGTTTTTTGTCGTCGCCGGATTCCGGCTGGCCAGCGCCAGGAGCGACAGGGCCGGAGGGTAGCAGATCCACGTTGCGACCACCCAGAACGTGGCGGGTCGCAGGATCTGCAGCACCACCAGATGGTCGGTCGCGAAGAAGAGGACGCCTCCCGACGCCAGCAGGACGGCGCCGCCGGGACGCGGGTCGGCCAGGAGCGCCAGCGCGCGCCAGACCATGAGGTCCAGAAGCAGCAGGTAGGCGCCCAGCGCGGGAACCATCCAGGGCTTGGGGAGAAGCGGCGCGACCGATCCGAACACCACCAGGCTCGCGACGCACCAGGGAAGCAGCGCCGGGATGTCGGCGCGATGTGGGCGGAGAAGGCGCACGAAGATCCATATCAGGTTCAGGTGGGCGGCCGCGAAGAACAGGATGCAGTAGACCCCCTGCGAGGTCCAGTTGATCACGAGATCTCCGGCCAGGCACAGTGCCAGCGCGAGGGTCAGGTGCGTGCGTTGCGAGCTCCAGGGTCTGACAGGAAACGCCGCACGCGAAAGGAGGACGACCTCGAAGGCGGGGATCCACCAACGGGTGATCGCGTCTGCGGAAAGCGTTCGCAGCACGGTGAGAGCGACGGTGGAGATCGCGGCGACCACCAGGAACGCGCGATCGCCGGGAAGGCGTGGCATGACAGGCGTGTTCACGGGATTCCTCCTGTGTTCTTGTTTGTCGCCTCTGCAGGATCGTCGCCCTTGGCGACAAATGCGCCCCGTCGCGTCTTGTCGCTAGGAGCGGTCCTCGGAACCGATTGTTCCATTTCCTTCGGGACGTTGCACTAGCCTTGTCGGCCCGGACCCGGGAAAGGACGATTTCGCGTCAGGAATTGACCAAGCGGCTCGCCCGGCGCGCAAGCTCCGACAACCGGAACGGCTTGGTCAGGAGATCGTCCACGCCCGCTTCCAGCGCCTTGACGCGGGCTTCGTCGGACGCGTCGGCGGTGAGTGCCAGAATGGGCACCTGCTTGCAGGGGATCGCCGATCCCGGATCGCGCACCTGTTGCGCGACCTCGTAGCCGTCGTGGTAGGGCATGTGGAGATCCAGCAGCACCAGATCCCATCCGCCTCGGGCCAGCATCTCCAGGGATCGCCGACCGTCTTCGGCGACCTCCAGATCGGCGCCCAGGTCGCGCAGCACGCGCGCCGCCAGGAAGATGTTCATGCGCGTGTCTTCGCACAGCAGGACGCGCTTGCCTCGCAGGGATGCCTGCAGGGGTTCTTCGCCAGCGTCGGCGGGCGCGGGCGGCTCCTCCGTCGCGGTGTCGAAGGGCTGCCGGTACAGGAAGACGGCTCCGGCTCCGAGCCGACTTTCCACGGTCAACGTGCCGCCCATGGTTTCCACGAGCTGCTTGGAGATCGCAAGGCCCAATCCCGTCCCGTGCGCCTGGGTCGGATTGGATTCCTCGATCCGGGTGTAGGGCTCGAAGATGGAAGACAATTTTTGCGCGGGGATTCCCGGACCGGTGTCGCGGATGGCGGCGACCATCGACGCCGTGGCGTCGTCCCAGCGCGCCTCGATTTCGACATGGCCTTTCTGGGTGTAGCGGATGCCGTTGCTGGAAAGGTTCAACAGGACCTGGAGCCAGCGCAGGCGGTCGCCCGCGAGATGGGGCAGCTCGCCGTCGATCCGCAGCCGGATCTCCAGGTCCTTGGAGCTGGCCAGAGGCACCAGGGTCGCGGCCAGTTCGGCCAGGGCCTGCCGCGGATCGAAATTCGTCCGATGGAGGGGGAGCTTCCCGTTTTCCATCTGGGAGAGGTCCAGGACGCTGTTGACCAGGCTCAGGAGGTGGTCGGACGAAGTCCGGATGGCCTGCAGGCTTTCCTTGCCGCTGCCCTGGCGGATGGCGGGATCCATCTGCAGGAGTTCCGTGAAGCCCGAGATCGCGTTGAGGGGCGTGCGGAATTCGTGGCTCATGTGCGACAGGAATTCGCTCTTGGCGCGGCTTGCCGAGATCGCCTTGGACAGGGCGTTGCCGTGCTGCTCCAGCATGTAGCGCAGGGCGAACAGCGAAGTGAGGATGGCCGCGACGAAATTCGACGAACGGGTGAAGTAGGCGCTGTATTCGGGGATGAACCGGTTCATGCGCGGAGTCCAGTCGGTGGCGGCCACCAGAAGGAGGCCGACGGGAATCGACAGAAGCCAAAGGGTCTGGTTCCAGCCGCGCGGCAGGAACAGGAGGATTCCCAGCGAGAGCGGGATGTAGAAGACCCAGGTCACGCCCTGTCCCATGAATCCGTCGTCGAACAGCACCACGGTGAGCCACACCAGCCCGAGGACCATCTGGAACGAATCGGACTTCTTGGCGCGGGCGCGGAAATGGGCGACCAGGAACCCCACGAATTGCACCAGCATCGGGGCGTAGTTGTGGAGCGCGCCGCCCTGCGCCGCGATCACGCCGGCCAGGCTGATGGCCGCGACGGCGGCCACCATGGAGACTTCGGCCGCCAGGACGTGGACCGTTTCCGGGACTTCCCTGCCTTCCGGAACCAGCAGGCGCAATCCGGACCATTTGGACATGGACGGAAGTATGGCATCATTGTCGGCTTTTGGCGACATGGCTCAGCGCGCGCGAAGGGGATGGGCTTGACGGAAGCCTTCGAGGGGAGCCGCAAGCCCGATTCCATGGAGCGCTTTAACCGCCGGATCTGGGCCGCGTTTCCGGAAAACGCCGCCAAAAATAATGTCGGGCCGCCTATGGTGCAGGGAGCTGCAGGCCACCCGGTGCTTCGCGGGAGCGCGGAGCAACAGGACCACCCCGTCCGGCTTCGCCGTCCACCCCTCCAAAGGAGGGGAATCGCTGCAGGGACGCGGTTGAGCGCCCCAGGCCTGCGGTTGAATTCCCCTCCCTTGGAGGGGTGCCCCGAAAGGGGTGGGGTGGTCGTTCATGCCCCCCCGGCATCACCAGAATTTGTCACTCTTGAGCGACCGAAGGTTCCGTTGCCTTCGGGTGTTCAAGCCTTCGTTTTGTGCGCGGTGATGACCGTGTAGCTGTGCGCGTTGACCGTTACGGTGCATTCCCCGTCGCTGGCGTACCAGTTCTTGCCTCTTCTCTCGATGCGGCAGTTCTTGTCCAGAATCCTCTCCTTGCACCATTCGAGAATGCCGACCGTGCTCAGTCCCAGATTCCGCGCAATGCGATCGACGCCCATTTCCGTCGTATGGACCTTGTCGATGTTCTGAAGCAGGACGCTGCAGTCGTTTTCTGTGATGATGTCGAAACTCCTTCTGCGTGGAAGTGAACTCGGATTAGCGTAAAGATCGGCGAACTGCGTCGGTGATCGGCCGAGTACGCTTCCAGAACGATGACGAATCTATCTGGCGCATTGCGGTTTATGCTTTGAATTTCTCACGGGTTTTCTCGAGCATTTATGATGGAATCAAGCTTTTCTCGAGTGAAGAAGGAGAATTTCATGACGTCATCTTTTGCGTATCCGAGTTTGAATAGCCGATACGCCATGTGTTCGAAGCTTTCGCCGATCTCGACGATATATCCATCAGGATCAAGAACTCGAATCGCGCATTGCTTCCAGGGCTGTTCAATAATTGGGTGCAGAAATGCAACTCCATTTTCGGAAAGAGCTTTTTGAACTTGATCCAAGTCGTCGCTTTCAAAATACAGTTCAATGCATTTTGCATTTTTAACACTTTTGATCCCGACCAAATTTTCGAAATGCTCTCTCAGATGGATCGAAAAGCCCTCGAATGCAACATCTTCTCCATAGTCGCCAACAACTTTTTGCGAAAGTACAGTTTCGTAGAAGTCCCGCGAAATCTGGATATTCTCAACAAGAATGAGCGCGCTTTTGTATCGCATGATACGCTTTCCGGGCTTTCATTGTATTTCGTATTTCCAAATCTCGTTGAGTATCGTTAGCTCAGAATTTAGTCGCCTTTAGCTTCTTTCGAGAAAAATGCCACCATTTCTTTAAGTTTCCGATATGATAAGCCGGAAGCTTCGATCTCATTTCCATTCATGATGATTTTGACTTGCTCGCCTTTAAATGGCTTGTTCAAATTAATCACAATAAAAATCGCTGTCGCAAGAAATATAACCATCAACCCAAGTGATCCAGTGTCGATTCGACCCTGAATAATCGTGCTCTTGATGTCAATAGCCCCATTTGAGTTCAGCCCTTTGATACACATATACACGCCAGCGCCCATCAACATTGCGGCAGAAACGCCGGACAAGGCTTTTATATTGGCCTTTTCAAATGCTCTCTCTACAAAAGATTGCGTATTCATCTATTCCCCCTTTGGTTTCACAGCTCATGTGATTACTTGCTGTTTTGTGCCTAATGGATATCCGGTGGGCAATCTAAAGATTAGGGTGATACCGGTTGGGCGAAAATGCTTAATGGTCGCCTTTGCTGTTCGATTTATGCGGCTTGCTAACGGTCCCTGTTCACCGTTTCGCGCCAAAACCGGCATCACAACAGTGGCGCGATAATGGTGGAACGGGGTTGTTAGGGACATATGCGGTTCATTTTATGTTGGTCAAACTTGTTTTGGTACATTAGAATCACACAACTCCTTTATGGACATCTTATTGCGGTTTATGGATCAGGCATGTCAAAGTCGTGCAATGCTTTTATTATTACTACAGCTTCGTAGACTAACACAACAACTCCAATCATAGTTAGAGCGATAACTACATTTTGTAGCCGCCCATCATTGCGTGTCATCTTTCTGCGTTTCAAATACGATGAGTATGCCGAATCCGTTGCTAGTGTTGTGTCATAGTTTATAACTTCAATTTGCCGAATTGGCACTTTGAGAGCTTGGCCAAAGTTGCGTCGAATTGAAATCACGTTGGTATCGCACCTCAATATTGAATAATTAGTCATAGTAATCACGGTTGGCGAAGGTAGTATGCAATAATTATTGCTGAATTTAATCGAGTCTCGGGTATTCTTCACTAAGCTTCGAATTTCAGTGCTGTCATTGCAATTAAACTGTATGTGTTTTTCGTATAGAACGATTGACGCGATAGGCTTTGCTTCTCCATTTTCACTGACACACCTTGAAGTGATAGTTGAATTTGAGAAACCAAAGCAAGGTAAATTAGCAATCAAAATCACGATTAGCGTGGTCGTTCTAGTGTTTTTTCTGGATAATGAAATTGCACCTAATTTATGTGTTTTCATTTGTTCCAATCCAACCTTGTCGGTGTGTGACAACGATCCAAGCTTGAGATTCCCCAACCAGGGAAGACGCTAAAACGCGGGCTAATGAAATTGCGTTCTGTTGCTGATTCATTATCCACCTATCTATTTGCAGCTAAAAACATGATGATCGAAATTGTTCCTTTGATACAACGCGGTGAAATTGCTTGGTAGCTGATCAACATGAAGATAAGACCGTTTGTTCACGGCCGTAGGCCGTTCTTGCTGATCTGCAGCTGATAAAACATGATGGTCACAACCTTTCTGCAGCTGATAGAACGTGATGGTGACACCATTTTTGTGTTTTGCAGCTGATCTGCAGCTGATCCGTGCGGAGCATCTGCCTAACGGACGCTGTTCACCATGTCCCGGACATGGGGAACAAAACGTGCCGGGATCATGGTGGAACGCGGGTGTTAGGGACCGTCTGTTGCTCATTTCATGAGGTTCAGACAGATTTTGTATTATATTGATCACACGAATTTTGCGGGGTATTTTAAGTTTTTGTTGTTAAGCCGCTATTTTAGAAGATGATTTCTTGGGCCTTATTGCTCTGGGCCGAATTCTCGCTCCATCTCTTGGCTTTGGATTTTCATTTGGATGAAGTTCGAATGAAATATTCAAAGCATCAAGAACACGAATTACGGTATCAAATTTTGGCTGGGTCGTAGAATTAAAGGCTTTATACAAACTTTCACGCCCGAGCCCCGTAGATTTTGCAATCTGAGTCATGCCCTTTGCTTTAGCAATATGACCAATTGCACGTAGCAATAGATCCCAGTCTTTGTCTTCAATTATTGAAGTCAAATAGTCAGCAATCTTTTCCTCAGTATCCAAATATTCAGATGCATCAAAGTTGGAAATCTCAGTCATTTTTCGCCTCCAAATCCGCTAACAATGTCTTTTGCCTTTTGAATATCGGTTTTCTGTGTCGATTTATCACCCCCAATAAGTAATAACACAATTTCTTTTCCTTTTTGGGTGTAATAAATTCTGTAACCAGGACCGTAATCAATTCGCAATTCGGAAATTTTGCTATCAATCCGTTTGTGATCCCCAAAATTCCCGAGAGTGAGCCGCTCAATTCTTTTAACAATTACAGTATTTGCGCGAAGATCACGCAATTTTCGCATCCATGTTCGGAACACATCAGTCTGTTTGATCTCAAGCATCAAAATCAATGTATCCCATGGGATACGAAAAAGCAAGAGAAATTTTCAAAACACGGTGTTTCAGTGGTTTTCATTGTAGGGTGTTGCTATTGAAAAACAGGATAAAAACATTTTGTTATCCGCGCGGAGCGTCTCCCTAACGGTCGCTGTTCACCGCGCCGCGGTGAAACGGCAAAACAAGTCGACCGCGGTCGTGGTGGAACGCGGGTGTTAGGCACTATCATCGATCTTTAAATCGGCGTGTAAGATGTTATTTAACCTTTTCGTAAGGGATTTTGCTCCATATTAACCGGGTCATCATAGGGATATTTTTCAAAATGCTGAATTTTGGGCCGAGATACACTTTTTTAATCTCAATATCGAACATGCTGTTTCTCAAAGGGACATCAATGTATCGTCTTTCACCCCATTGATGCATTTCTGATTTCCGAACTAATTCCTTGAATATTTCCTCATATTCATCTTTGACTATAGAAAGCGATTCTTCTTGAATACATATCCTTGATTCCCGTTCCCAAGAATATGAATCTCTCTTGTAGAATTGAGCGAATTTGTGCGTAGGAAATACAATATCAATGTTGTGCATATTTTTGAATTGTGTAATGATGTCAGTGAGTGTCGAGAATTCAGTTCCAACACCATAATACACGCTTCTGAATTCCCAAAATCTCCGTTTTGATGGTTCTTTCGGGGTGATTACGCATTCAATGCAAACGCCTGTATTATTAACGTATTCTTTCCAGATTTTTTTATCGTCATGGCTATCCGAAAAACAGAGTATATATGTTGAATTTTGAGCATCATCAATAACGGAGGGGTTCACATTTGATCCAAGTGTTTTAAAATATCCGATATACTCTAATGAGTCATTTTTCGCATTTGATCTCATTGAGCTCATTTGGATCTTTTTTGTTTTCAAGAGCAAATTTAGTTGCTTTGGCTTGAAATACCGGTAAAAAGACTGGTTATTGTTGCTGCTTAAATCAGGAATCAGGTTTCGCAAGTAAGATTTTAATGGATTATTCGGGTGATCATTATATGGCCAAGTCGAAATGCCAAGTGTATAGTCCATCCAATCCGCATCTGAAAATTGGATCGGAAATGAATTCGTTATGCATATATTATTCATCTGAATGATGTGCTGTGCTTTTTGAGAAGGAGTCATCCGAGTCATTTACGTTTCCATCGTCAGGGTTGTGTTAATGATTTTCACAAAATTGTAATGCGCGCGCAGCGTCTGCCTAACGGGCCTCTTCACCGCGCCGCGGTGAAACGGCAAAACAAGGCGACCGCGGTCGCGGTGGAAGGGTTGTGTTAGGCACCCTAGATCACAACGGCAGTCGTTCATTGATC
>JACCEE012543792.1_pt1 | contig 14067 bp, 12 predicted proteins | sample 7449931 | NCBI WGS metagenome assembly JACCEE01 (sample SAMN15323457, study PRJNA562643) | freshwater metagenome | isolation source: river surface water | place: USA:Blue River Watershed | collected 2017-08-19 | reverse complement strand
TTTGGTACTTGAAACATTTCTTAACGTTGATACACAAAGGGCGGCAAATATCACTAATGATTTGCTGACATCACGATTACACCAGTTTGAACATACCGCTCTTACCGAGCTTCCCTTGCTTTTCGAGAAACACGCAATTGATCCAGCTTTGCGTTTGAGTATTTTGTCGTATGTTAAGGCATTGCGTGATTGGTTGTCAGGATCACATGAATGGCATATTCGTTCGAGTCGTTACATGAATGAGAAAGTGAACACGGCATCTGTTGATTTAATGCCAGGAATTCCTACAGGATGGGGTACATCGGCAGCATGGATAGGTTCAATTTATAGAACAATGGGGTTTCGGAGTAAAAACTATACTCATATTCCCTATGAGTATGTAGGACGAACTGTATTACCCAAGTTTTATATGCCGTTTCCCTCATTAGTGAACCCACATTTAGCAGCAGCACGAAAATCTGGCAAACAATGGGCGCAACGGATAGGACTTCTAGATTCATTGCTTGGTTTCTCTAATGTTTTTATCTGGGATGAGCGTAAACTTGATATAGCCGATTTTGCTCTAGTTAGTGCATTAGTTCAACCTAATGTTTCTTTTACCCAATTAGACTTAACAAATTGTTGGTTTTTATGGGGAACCTACGCAGATGATTATTTCCCTTTAGCCTATAACACCAGTAGGGATATGGTAGGCGCAAGATTATTTATTGCAAGATTATCAGAATTTTTAACGATTGATTCTCCTAGTCCAAAACCAACTAATCCAATGGAGTTTGGATTATATGATCTTTGGATTCGCACAACTGAAAACTTATCTCGTAATGAAAAACTTTTATTCCGTCAAGCGTTTGAAGAGTTTACAGCAAGTTGGCTATGGGAACTGACTAATCATATTCAAAATAGAGTCCCTGACCCTATAGACTATGTTGAAATGCGTCGAAAAACATTTGCATGGGATATGACGAAAATATTCACTCGAATAAGCTTAACAGGGGATATTCTACCCACAATTTACAATACTAGAACAATGCGTGAAATGAGCAACATAACTGTTGATTATATTGCGCTAACCAATGATATTTTTTCATATCAAAAAGAAATAGAGTTTGAAGGTGAGCTAAACAATGCGGTTCTAGTTGCTCAATGCTTTATGGGATGCACTAAAAATCAAGCTGTTGAAATTGTTAATAATTTAATGACTGCGCGGATACAACAATTTGAACTTCTTGTCACAACTGAGTTGCCAATTCTTTTTGAACAATTTAACTTAAATGTAGCGGCACAGCAGAATTTATTTAGCTATGTTAAAAGCTTGCAATATTATATGAGTGGTATTCTTCAATGGCATTTAGTAACCAATCGCTACAAAGAATCTGAACTACAAAATGAACGTTTGCGACGTTCTATTACTATTCCTGCAAAATTAGGGACTTCAGCTACACACATCCCAACCTTATTAAAAACAACTGAAAAGGTACAAGTAAAACACACACCATTAACCCAAGACCACAAACTAGGAACATCAGCAATGCGAATTTTAGAGATGTTAAAAGCTGACTCAAAGCAAAACAGCCTATAAAATCTTTACTTTAAGAATCAAATCAAAGAAAACTAAGTAAATCACTTTGATTTTGAAAAGAGTTGTTTAGAAAAATTCTGTTCCCTTGTTAAATCCGCAAAACCTAAGTTATGGATTGATATAAACAAAATAACTCTAAATAATTTTTATAACGTAGTTAAAACAATATTTTTTATCAACAGAGGTGAATGATGGCAGAGATTTTAAAACCGTATTTAAGTTCCGACCAAGCACGGGCGATGGCCGAAGTAACGCAATCAGCATTGCAGTTACGCGGGGTTTCTTCACGTTGGTTATTAAAAGTATTACCTTGGGTTGAGGTAACTGCCGGTATTTATCAAGTTAACCGTACCGAGGAAGCACCGTTTAAGTTTTTATCCAGCCACACAGAAGATAAATCACTCCCCAAAACCTCCGCTAAACGTAGCAATACGGATCCACAACGGGATCAGGTTGATTTAGACGTTGTGCAATCAATATTGCAGCTCCACTCGCGCGCGGTTGATCTTTATAATAAACCGTACGAACAAACCACCGAACAAATTCAATTAACGATAGAAGGTTTGCGCGAAACCCAAGAAAACGAAATGATTAATAATCCTAAATTTGGTTTATTAGCCAGTGCCGTTGATAGCCAGCGTATTGAATCAGCTCGCCCTACCCCTGATGCGCTGGATAATCTTATTAGCCTGCGACGCAATACCCAGTTTCTATTTGCGCACCCGCAAACCATGGCGGCTTTTGGACATGAGTGCAATAAACAAGGACTGATTATTCAAAATATTCCTTTTGAAGATCATTTAGTCCCTTCTTGGCGCGGTATCCCTCTTCTGTCGTGCAATAAAATCCCTGTTTCTAAGGATGGTGCAAGTTCTATCATTGCACTGCGTACTGGAGAAGCCAATCAAGGAGTGATTGGTTTGCGCCCCGCAGTTCTCCCGGATCAAGTTGAACCCGGTGTTAATATCCGCTTTATGAATATTAACGAACAAGCCATTATCTCTTATCTGGTCAGTGCTTATTTCGCCATCGCGGTACTTATTCCTAGTGCATTAGGCGTTTTAAGCATTAAAAATGTGACCGCCTGTCATCACCACGAGTAAGCGATAACATAAGGCCTTTCAGGTTCTAAACACCTGAAAGACCTTTTCCCTCCCCAAAGGCTTACCCACACAACATCATTCATCCCGCACTTGCCAGTCTATCTACGACCCTCGCCAAGCCAGCATACGCAATTTTTTATGATTTAACACAAAATTCTCGCAATAATAGCCAATCTGCTGTCAACTTTTTCAGCATGTTTCTTTTTACAAACTATCCGATTGTTCCATGATTTCTTGGCTATTAAACTTAACTGATCGCTTAGGCTACACACTCCGCAGCAGTATCTTAACTGAAATTGAACTGCTGTTTTTCACCACCACCACAATTCGGCGCGGTCTGGTTTTTATGACACAAACCGAACACAACGGCATCATTAAAAACGCCATTGTCACACAAATCATTTTTAGCGGTATAGACTCATTAATCCCCACTATCTTATTAATGAGCATCAGTATCGGCTTAAGCGTCACCGCGCAATTAATTATTACGTTACAAGCTTACGGCTCTGAAAAAGAAGTGGTGAATTTAATGATTCGCTTTGTTGCATTAGAATTAAGCCCTTTATTAACAGCAATTATTATTATTTGCCGTTCAGGTTCCGCCGTTGCAGTCGATTTAGGCAATATGTCATTTAACAAAGAAATAAAAGGCTTAGAGCTATTAGGCATTGATATTTTAGTTTATGTCGTTTTCCCCCGTTTAATTGGCATTGCCCTGTCACAAATTATTCTTGCCATTTATTTTTCTACGCTATCAATTATTCTCGGTATCTTTTTCTCAGTCTTAATTGATACCTCGGCTAATTTTAAATACCTCTTTATTCTCACCCATTCCCTATCGCCGCTTGAATTATTAAACTTTATGATTAAAAATAGTTTATTTGGCATGATTATCGGCGCAAATGCGTGTTTTCATGGTTTGAAAGTCAAGCATTCTGTTACAGAAGTTCCCCAACAAACCCAACAAGCCATTGTACATTGCTTAATTTCCATGTTCATTATTAATGTCTTGTTTTTATTATGATTAACTCTACTATTCTCATCCGTGCAGAAAACGCAATTCCTTTAGCCAGCCGTCAGCAAGATTTTTTTCCTTTAACCCATGATATTTTAGCCAATGAATTAATTTGTTTTTTAGGCGCGCGGTTTAGTGTCTTAAATTTATATCTACAAATGCTGGCGGGTATTCATAAACCGTATGCCGGTGAAATCAGCCATTTTGTCAGCCACACCACGCATTTTCCCGTCATTGCTTATTTAAACTATAATAGTGCTTTATTATCGGTATTATCTGGAATAGAAAATGTTAAATTACCCGCGCTGTATCACCAATTAGGCAGTAAAGACGATATTGATTTAAAGGTTGCGGCTTTATTAGCGGAAATTGATTATGACGCGAATCATCATTTATTACCTGCGTTTATGAGTGGGCTACAAAAACGTCATTTATTAATTGCCCGCGCAATTATGTTAGAACCTAAGATATTATTTATTGAAAATCCTTTTGCGGGTTTGGAATTAGCCGAGGCAACTATTTTAGGTGACTATTTAGCCACTTTAGTGAAAAATAAACACATGACCGTGATTACCAGTAATGCGCATTTAGATTTTGTCGAGCATCATGGGCAGAAAATTATTTATGCCACTGCCGATAAATTTGAATTTTTCACGCAATGGGAGCATTTTTTACTTTATAAACAACAACATCGTCTTAAGTTTTAAGTCCTATGATGAAATCGCCTAAAGTCCATTACATTCACAGTTTAAGTTATAGTGCCAAAGACAGACTGGTTGGCATTTTTGCGTTAATTGCTATTGTTGCGATGTTGGCTTTATTTGCGGTTAAAATTAAATCATCGAAAATGTTTGCGGATGTGGTTCACTATCATACATATATGCGAACTGCCCAAGGGATTTCTACCGATACCATCGTTAATATTTCTGGCATTGATGTTGGGCGCGTGTCGGCTTTAGATATAGACAACAGTAATAAAATCCATATTGAGTTTTTTGTGTATAAAGATTTTCAAAAATTACTGCGCACTGACTCTAAGGGCGAATTAAATAAATTATCGTTAGTAGGCAATGCGGTGATTATTATTAAAGCAGGCTCAGTGCATTTACCGATGTTACCAGACGGCGCAGTCATTGCTATTGAAGAACCTGTCACGACCGATGATTTAATAGCCGGCATGACACCTGTGATTAAAAATTTAGAATCACTGGTTGGCGATTTAACAAAAATTGTTAATGCGATTGACCCCAAAGCGGTGGCAAGCTCTGCGAATGATTTAGGCAATATTTTAAGCGATGTACATGCGTTAAGTTCACATGTTACCGCCGGTCAAGGTACATTAGGGAAAATTTTATTTGATAAGAATCAAGAGCAAAGTGTTAATAACTCGTTGTTATTAATAGAAAATGGTTTGTCGGGTATGACGCAGCGTATCCATGAAACCAAACCGATGCTCGAAAATGTTAATCACCTTACGATACAGTCACAACAAATGCTAGGCAGTGTGCAGCAAACGTTACGCAATGTGGATAAGCAATTGGATAATATGCCAGAATTACTTAACAATACGAATGCAGTGTTGCACTCCACTCAGTCGGTACTGGAGTCGTCAGAAAAAACCATTACTGGTGTGCAAAAAGTCTGGCCGTTATCCGCAACGTTACCTGCGCCCAGTGATGCGTTATTAGTTGAAGAGAAAGGTTTAGATGAATAAGCTATTAATCCTTATCGCTTTGTTATGCTTGGGTGGTTGTGTGAACAGTGGTGATAAACGACCGGAAGCTTATTTAAAAGGTGAAACTTTATTACAGCAAGGGCTAGATTTTTATAAAAATGATGATTTTATTCAAGCCCAGCAAAAGTTTTCCGCCGCTTTAGTTTGGTATCAAAGTTTTGATAACACTAAAGGCATTACCTTAGCGCAGTTAAACTTGCTTGAAACCGCTTTAGCCGTTAATGACTTTTCTCAAGCACAAACGCTATTAAATACGTTAAGCCCTCAAGCGGATAACGACGAATATTCCAATAAAATCAAACTATTACAGGTAAAGCTTGCTGTGCAGCAACAACACTATTCTGTCGCGCTACAAAAGTTACAACCGTTATTGTCACAATTGGACTTAACGCAACCGCCTAGTGATAAGCTATTAAACTTACTGGTTCTCCAAGCAAAATTAGAAATTTTAACCCAACCACAACGCGCTTCAGCGGGTCTACAAGCTTTACAAACAGCATTAGCCGGACTTGCTTCCCCTTCAGCGTATTATCAAGCATTATTAAATCAGCTCTTAGCGCAACTGGCAGTTAACCGACAAGATTACGCCACAGCCGGCAATTTACTCAACCAAGCGTTAGTGTATTATCAAACTCAAGCTAACCGCAGAGCAATCGCCAGTTGTTTAGAACAGCTTGCCACTATTGAACAAAATCAGCAGCACTGGCAAACTGCAAAACTTTATCTCCATAAAGCATTATTGATTCGCAGTTGGCTCAAAGATAGCTATAAAAGCAATGTGTTACAGCAACAATTACAATGGCTCTCACGGCATTAACGCGCCTTACCCCTCGCGACTTTATTTTATGATCCGCAGTCATTGGGCTTTTTTATGATTAACAGCTTACATTTTTTAACCGCTCCAGCAACTGTCAACACCCTACTGATTGGCAGTTATAATCCCACTTTAGTAGCAATTTCGATCATTATCGCCATTTTTTCCTCTTACACCGCTCTACAAGTCTGCGAACAAGTCAAATTATTAGAACAGCGGCAATGGCGATTTAACTGGTTAAGTATTGGTGCGGTTGCACTCGGTGTAGGGATTTGGGCAATGCACTTTATTGGCATGTTAGCATTTCATCTGCCTTGCCACATTCATTACAATAGCTTGGTAACGTTAATTTCCATGATCCCCAGCATCCTCGCCAGCGGCGTGGCACTGTATCTGTGTAGTCGGCGCAATATCAGTGCTGTCCAGCTTATCAGTGGTGGTATTTTAGTCGGTGGCGGTATTGGAATTATGCACTACACCGGCATGGGCGCGATGCGCATGAATGCCGACTTATTTTATGATCTGAAACTGTTTTTATTATCTATTTTCGTTGCGGTATTGTTAGCCATAGTTGCTCTGTGGATAAAATTTGGTCTCACGCAATTTAGCCAAATCAGCAATTGGGTCAATTCATTAAGTGCAGTAGTGATGGGGGCAGCGATTTCAGGGATGCACTATACCGCGATGGCAGCAGCAAACTTTATGTCAATCCCCGCAGTCGATCAGACGCATAACGGACTGGATTTAGACCTATTTGCGACCATGATTATCACTATCACAGCTTTAATGAGCATGTTAGTGATTGTAACCACCTTTGCCCATCGTTATTACGTCACCTTAAAAGCATTAGAACACTCAAAACAAGTTATTGATAACGATCGTTTATTTCTTGAAAGTGTCTTAGAAGCCGTTTCAGTGCCGATTTTTGTTAAAAACCGGCAACACCAATTTGTAATGATTAATGAAGCATGTTGCAAATTATTACGCCGTCCACGCGCGGCTGTGTTGGGCAAAACTAACGAATACTTATTTCCCACCAGTGAAGCGGATAAATATTATGAAATGGACGAAAAAATTTTTCTCACTGGGCAGTCGGAAGCGAACGAAGAAGAATATATTACCGATGACCACGAAACCCGCCATATCCAAATCCGTATTACACCGTATTTTTCCGCAGTAGGCGAACCATTATTGGTCGGTACTGTGCGCGATATTACCTACGAAAAAAGCACATTAGTGGCATTAGAACAAGCAAGAATTGCCGCCGAGGACACTGCACGCATGAAAACCATGTTTCTTGCTAATATGAGCCACGAAATTCGTACTCCGATGAGTGCGATTATTGGTCTGTTAAATCTGGTATTAAACAAACCCCTCAGTGCAGAATTACGCGATTATCTGGAAAAAATCAAAACCTCATCAGACAGTTTACTCACAATTTTAAATGACATTCTTGATTATTCCAAAGTCGAATCCGGGCATATGGAACTTGACTTGCATGTATTTGATATTCAAGAAATGTTGCAAAATCTACGCAATTTGTTTGCTATTCGCGCCGAAGATAAAGGTTTGAATTTAGAAATAACAGTTAATCCGTTAGTCCCCAACCTCGTCATTGGCGACAGTTTGCGCATTCAACAAATTTTAACCAATCTTATCGGCAATGCGATTAAATTCACTGCCAAAGGTAAAGTTGCACTGACTATTTCGCGGGTGATGCGGCAGGATTCACAAATTAAGCTTGGTTTTAAAGTTGAAGACTCCGGTATTGGCATGAGCGAAAATGATAAAGCTCAATTATTTCAAGCTTTTAACCAAGTTGATAATTCTATTACTCGCCGTTTTGGCGGCACAGGCTTAGGCTTAGTCATTAGTGGTAATTTATTGGCATTAATGAACAGTGAATTTCAAGTAGACAGTGTAATTGGACAAGGCTCGGTGTTTAGTTTTGAATTAATGTTAGGGCTGCCAACATTGCAAGAAACGCATGTGTTTAAAATACAACAAAAACAACGCCATACTTCAGCACAGTCACAATTGGTTTCACCACAGTTATTTGCTGATACTGCCATTTTAGTAGTAGAAGATAATGTTTTAAATCAACAAGTTGCACGCGAATTTTTAGAATTGTTTGGTGCTAAAATTTATATTGCAGAAAATGGTCAAGAAGCGTTACAGTCCTTAAAAACTCACACGGTTGCCGCGATATTAATGGATGTGCATATGCCGATTATGGGTGGCGAAGAAGCCACTAAATACATTCGCAACCAGCCACAGTTTGCTGATTTACCTATCATTGCCTTATCGGCGGGGGTAACTAAAGAAGAGCGAGAACGTTGTTTAGCTTCTGGGATGAACGATTTTGTCAGCAAACCAATTATGCCGGATGAATTGATTAATGTGTTAATTAAATGGATTAAGCCGGCACAACAACCTGCGCCGTTCCCCGCCACGCAAACACAATCTGCACCGGATACACGCGCATTACATTTACCCGGTTTTGAGTTAAATAACTTGCTCAAAATGGTCAACGGCAACTGGCAGACTGTTATTAAATTATTGCTAAAATTTAAAGAAAATCATGCCGATACCATCGATATACTGGTTTCACAATTAAATACCTCAGATTATGAGCAGGCACAAAAAACTGTACATAATATTAAGGGGGTGTCAGGTAATATAGGTGCAACGGCTTTGTTTGAGTTAGCTTGTCAATTAGAAAAAGAGTGTTATCTGCAAAATATCCAATGTACAACGCTAACGGCTTTTAGCACTGAATTTAATCGCGTTATCAACGAGATTGCAACACTAAACCTTCAGTAACCGATAAAAACAGTTGGTTTTAGATACGCTGTAAATTAAATAATGCTACTATTGCTTTTCTGTTAAACCACGCGCAAAAATTATGATCTTTACGACTGCTACGTTATGTGACGATCACGCACATAGTGACCATTTTCAAATTGTTGAACCGATTTTTAAAAGCTTTGGCGCAAAAACTACCTTTTGCGGACAAATTACTACATTAAAAGTTTTTGAAGACCACGGGCTTATTGCACAAGTGTTAGCCGAAAAAGTTGTGGACAGAGTTTTGGTGATTGACGGCGGCGGCTCACATCGCTGTGCCTTAATCGATGCAAAATATGCGCAGATCGCTTATGCAAACGGTTGGCAGGGAATGATTATCTACGGTTGTGTGCGCAATAGCGATGCCTTAGCGCAGTTACCGCTCGGTATTTTCGCGTTACACCCGCATCCTTTAGCAAGTCACAACCGCGGCATGGGAGAACGTGATAATACGCTAACTTTTGCCGGGGTTAATTTTAAAACTGACCATTTTTTATATGCCGATAGTGACGGAATTATCGTTTCACCCTCACTATTGCGCTAAAATAGCGGACTTCTTAAATTAAATAAAAAATTTAACGTTATGCAAATTGTACTTGCGAATCCTCGTGGATTTTGTGCCGGTGTTGACCGTGCAATTGAAATTGTAGATCAAGCCTTAGACGCTTTTGGTGCGCCAATTTATGTCCGTCACGAAGTGGTGCATAATCGTATGGTCGTTGAAGAATTGTGTGCTAAGGGAGCGATTTTTATTGAAGACTTAACCGATGTGCCGATTGGTTCGCATTTGATTTTTAGTGCGCACGGGGTGTCTAAAAAAGTGCAGCAGGAGGCGATTGAACGTAAATTAACAGTATTTGATGCAACTTGTCCATTAGTGACCAAAGTGCATATTCAAGTCGCTAAACATGCACAAGTAGGGCGTGAAGTGATTTTAATCGGACATGCCGGACATCCCGAAGTTGAAGGTACGATGGGGCAATATGAAAAATGTACCAGTAACGGCGCAATTTATTTAGTTGAAACACCGGAAGATGTGAAAGCGTTGCGGGTCAATAATCCACAAAATTTAGCTTACGTTACACAAACTACCTTGTCGATGACGGATGCGAAAGTGATGATTGATGCTTTAAAAACTTGTTTTCCGGCGATTCAAGAACAGAAAAAAAATGATATTTGCTATGCTACACAAAATCGTCAAGATGGTGTGCATGATTTAGCTAAAATTTCAGATTTAATTTTAGTGGTAGGCTCCCCCAACAGTTCAAACTCTAATCGGCTGCGTGAAATTGCTGAGCAATTAGGAAAAAGAGCGTATCTTATTGATACTTATCAGGATATGCAAGAAAGTTGGTTTGAAAATACCCACGTTGTAGGAGTAACAGCGGGGGCTTCTGCGCCGGAAGTATTAGTACAGGAAGTGATTGAACAGCTAAAAAAATGGGGCGGTGAATCGGTGGTAGAAAATCAGGGCATTGAAGAAAAAGTGGTTTTTTCTTTACCCAGTGAACTGAAAAAACATTTGCCGCAAAGCTATTAAGAGTATCGTTAATTTAAGATTTTAATTTTTACGCCAACAGGAGAAAAAATGTCACTTACAGCAATGGATTTAGTTGCATTAGCCAAACAAACGATTCAAGAAATTGACCCAACGGCGGTAAAAAATGGGTTAAGCGATTATTTAATTTTAGATGTGAGAGAACCTGCGGAATTTAGTGCAGGACATTTACCGAATGCGGTCAATATTCCGCGCGGGGTTTTAGAATTTAAAATTAATAACCATCAAAATTTTCAAAATAAACAAGCGGCAATGGTGGTTTATTGCCAATCGGGTGGTCGTTCGGCGTTGGCAACTGAATCTTTACATAAATTAGGCTATCAAAAAGCCGTGAGTATGGCGGGCGGCTTTGCGGCATGGCAAGCAAGTGGGCAACCTGTTGTTGTGTAAATCGTGCATTTAGAACAGTTAAGAATTGATAAATGGTTGTGGGCTGCTCGGTTTTTTAAAACCCGTCAGCTCGCAGCCGATGCAGTGAGCGGCGGGAAAGTGCATGTCAATGGGCAACGCTGTAAACCGAGTAAAGAAATTAAAATCGGTACAACGCTGTTGATTAGCAAAGATCGCACACAATGGCAAATAATCGTTGTGGGCTTAAATGAACAACGCCGCCCGGCAGCAGAAGCGGTATTATTGTATGAAGAAACGCCTGACAGCGTGATTAAACGACAGCAGCAAGCGCAACAACAACGCGAAGAACGTGAGTTTTTAGGCTTTTCGCCTGCTGCACAAAAGCCGAACAAAAAAGAACGCCGTTTAATTCATCATTTTTTGAGGGCAGAGTAAATGATTTCTCTCCCCTCGCTTGGTTATTTTAGCTTATCTTTCAATACCTTATTTACTTCAACAGGATTGGCTTTGCCCTGCATGGCTTTCATCACCTGCCCGACAAAAAAACCAAACACTTTCTCATTGCCAGCGCGATATTGTTCCAATTGCTTTTGATTGGCAGCAATAATTGCATCAATAATCGCTGCAATTGCACCGCTGTCGGTGATTTGTCGCAGCCCTTGCGCATCAATGATTTCATCCGCTGTTTGCTTAGAAGTCCACAAGGTTTCAAAAATCTGCTTAGCGATTTTGCCGGAAATAGTGTTATCGGCAATCCGTTTGAGCAATCCTGCTAACCGCATAGCCTCAATCGGGGATTGGCTGATGTCCAAACCTGATTTATTCAACGCACCTAATAATTCCCCTACCACCCAATTTGCGCACAATTTCGCTTCGCAAGCGGATTCTGTTACCACTGTTTCATAATAATCGGCTAGTTGCCGTGACGAGGTTAAAATAATGGCGACATCGTTTTCTAATTGATAATGCTGCGTAAAACGCATTTTTTTCGCTTCTGGCAATTCGGGTAACGCATATTTAATTTGTTGGATAAAATCGGTTGCAATCGCCACCGGTAATAAATCCGGGTCAGGAAAATAGCGATAATCGTTAGCCTCTTCTTTGCTGCGCATCGCTTTGGTTTCACCGGTATTCGGATTAAACAATACAGTCGCCTGCTGAATCGCTTGACCGGATTCAAGCTGGTCAATCTGCCAATCCACTTCATAATCAATGGCTTGCTGCATAAAGCGGAAGGAATTTAAATTTTTAATTTCGCGCCGTGTACCAAATTCAGCTTGCCCTTTGCGGCGCACCGACACATTCACATCACAACGAAACGACCCTTCTTCCATATTGCCATCACTAATCCCCAGCCACTTAACTAAATTATGAATAGTTTTAGCATAAGCAATCGCTTCTTTCGGTGAGCGCATATCTGGCTCAGAGACAATTTCTAACAATGGTGTACCGGCACGGTTTAAATCAATACCGGAAAAGCCATGAAAATCCTCATGCAAGGATTTTCCCGCATCTTCTTCTAAATGGGCGCGGGTAATGCCAATGGTTTTTTTCACGCCGTCCACGTCAATTTCAATATGACCTTTGCCAACAATGGGTTTATCCATTTGACTAATTTGATAGCCTTTGGGTAAATCGGGATAAAAATAATTTTTTCGCGCAAATACCGAAATCGGCGCAATTTCCGCATCAATCCCCAAACCAAACTTAACCGCCATTGCCACAGCTTCAGCATTTAAAACCGGTAACACCCCCGGCAATCCTAAATCTACTGCACAAGCTTGGGTATTAGGTTCTGCCCCATATTCAGTAGCCGCAGCGGAAAAAATCTTTGATTTTGTCGCCAATTGAGTGTGAATTTCTAAACCAATCACGGTTTCCCAAGGTGAATTCATTGTGACTCCTTATGATATAAATTGTATTCGCAATTTTTAAATAGGGTGGTTAAAATTCCCAAAACTTCAGGCAAATTGATAAAATAGCTAGAATGCCATATTGACACCGCGATATTTTATTTTTTGCGTCATTTAAATTTAATTAGGCAACATAACGCCATCTCAACCTGTGATATATCATAACAAAATAACGCTGTAGACACACTGACTCCCCTATAGCTTCGCCTTACCACTTTAGTAACCTGAAAAAACCAAGCATTGTCCAGATGATATTTATCCGAACCGCGCAATTATCCGACCTTGATGCACTCATTGCATTATTAAACGAATTATTTGATATTGAAACCGATTTTTGCGGGGATGCCGAAAAACAACGCACCGGACTAACATTATTACTTAACAGCGATAGCGCGTGTGTTTTTGTTGCACAACGTACGGATAACAATGAAGTGATTGCAATGTGTTCTGTGCAAACACTGATTTCCACTGCCGAAGGCGGACACGTTGGGCTGGTCGAAGACGTGATCGTCAACACGGCTTACCGCGGTCATGGTATTGGCAAAAAATTATTACGCCATTTAACAGACTGGGCAGTGCAACACGATTTTAAACGGTTGCAATTATTAGCCGATAAAACTAACGCCCCCGCGTTAGCTTTTTATAATCAACAGCACTGGCAGACCACCCAATTAATAGCACTACGCAAGCTGCTGTAGTTAAATTTGTCGCTTATCTGACAAAAAAATAATTTATGTCGTCTATACAACAATCGGCGTTATTCAATGCCACACATAAGTCATTAAATCCCTTACTTATAATGCAGAATTATCACTTCCGCTGTTTGGCATACGCTTTGCTGTCTTGAAGCGATATGTAGCACAATAGTTTGCTAACGGCATTGTTCCTTAGAGGATTTTCACGATGACAGAAACTTTTTACGATGTAATGCGCAGACAAGGCATTACCCGGCGCAGCTTTTTAAAATTTTGCAGTTTGACTGCGGCTTCATTAGGACTTGCCCCGGCTTTTGCGCCGAAAATTGCCTATGCAATGGAAACTAAACCACGCATTCCGGTCTTATGGCTGCATGGCTTGGAATGCACCTGCTGCTCAGAATCTTTTATTCGCTCAGGGCATCCCTTGGCAAAAGATGTGATTTTATCCATGCTG
>JACCEE010547420.1_pt1 | contig 14072 bp, 5 predicted proteins | sample 7449931 | NCBI WGS metagenome assembly JACCEE01 (sample SAMN15323457, study PRJNA562643) | freshwater metagenome | isolation source: river surface water | place: USA:Blue River Watershed | collected 2017-08-19 | reverse complement strand
GATAAGCACCGAAATATTCGGTTTGATCTTCTAAGTGATCAAAGCCCCACATCCACTCTGGATTCGTGATGTCAGCGAAACCATCTTGATATTGTGTCGCATTCATCGGTTGGTAACCCGCACGAGCTTCCGCTGCAAACTTCGCCGCATTCGCCCAATCTTGTTGAACTAAGGCTACGCGTGCTTGCAAACCTTTCACTACATTTAGATTGATATGAGATTTGTTGACACGAGATGAAGTTAAAAGAGCAGCAGCTTCAGCTAAATCTTTATTAATCTGTGTATAAACCTCCTCCACGGTATTACGAGCTTTACCTTCAGTCGAAGGCTCTAATACCAAAGGAACCCCTAATTGTGTATTTGGCTTAGCTGCAGCATTATAACGCTTACCATACAATTGTACCAAATTAAAATACCCAAAGGCACGTAAAGCTAAAGCTTCACCCTTTAACGTATTTCGATCAGCGGCAGGACCAACGGCCTTGTCGATGTTGGCGATACCAATGTTCGCATTACCGATAATACGATAATACATTTCGTATGGAAATTGAGACAAGACGTTCACATCGGAACGATGTGCTGTCCAACGAGTCTCTCCCACGTGCCATGAGGCAGCAGTTGTTCCCAATACCATATCCTCACCCAAATGATCTAAGATGATCATCATGGCAGGATGTCCTGAGTGACCTTGAGAACTTAAGTAACGTACAATAAACGAACGGTAGATACCGTTGATGGCAGCAGCTGCATTCTTCGTAGTCGAATAAGCCGAGCCCGCATCAATACTAGCAGTAGGCGTAGTATCTAAGTAGACATTTTCACATGACGTTGAAATCATGCCAAAAGTCAGAGCTAATAGAATAACAATTTTATTTTTCATGATTCAAATATTATAGAGCGAATGAAATACCTAATACCAATGATTTCGCAGGGCTATACACGTTGCTGGTTGTTCCACCAAAGTTCTGTTGAACGTTCATACCGCTACGACGTGATAACATAAGGAAGTTTTCACCACTGACATATACCTGAGCGTTATCTAATTTGAAACGAGACAACACGTTCTTCGGAATACGATACGATAAAGTTACCGTACGAATGTTCAAGAAACTTCCGTCGATCAACCAACGGTCAGACGCCGCATCGAAATCAGCTGTACGGCCAGCATCCATACGAGGCACCTCTGTGATGTCCCCTGGATTTTGCCAACGCTTCAAGATGTCAACGTGCTTCGCATTGTGGTAACCTGCACCCATCAAACCGGCATAAGCGCCGTCGTAGATTTTACCGCCTACTTGGTAAACCATCAAAGCAGATAATGAGAATCCTTTATAACGTAAAGAAGTATTTACCGAACCAGTCAAATCTGGAATTGAAGTTCCATTGTACCAGAAACGTGCATTGGCGATGTTGTTCGTTAATGTATCACCATTCGCAGTTATACGCGAGTTAGCAGGAACATATGAAATTGCACGGTACTCAGCTACTCCCGTTTCAGGATTAACACCTTTGTACTCACGTAACCAATAATCGTAAAGGGAGCTTCCTTCCTTTAATTTCTTGGTTCCGTCGATAATCTCCTTACTTTCAGCTGGCATCTTAGTGATTTTGTTCTCCAAACGTGTTGCATTCAAATCAACATTCCAAACAAAATCTTTTGTTCTAATTAGATCAGCACTCAATTGTAATTCGATACCCCGGTTGTACATCGAACCAATGTTACGTGTTTCTGAACCGATACCAACAGAAAGTGGCAATGGCACCGCGAAAATCAAGTTAGTCGATTGACGATCGAAGTATTCAATCGTACCTGACAATCTATTTTTAAATAAGCCAAACTCCACAGCAACGTCAAATGCTGTATTTGTTTCCCACTCCAAAGTCTTAGAACCAAGAGATGATTGTAAGATACCTGGCTCAGTTGCGTTGTTCCAACCCAATGCATAAAGCGGTTGCCACGCATAGTTACTGATACCACCATCATTACCTGTTTGACCCCATGATGTTCTTAACTTCAAGTTATCGATAAATGAGATATTCTTGATAAAATCCTCTTGATCTAAACGCCAAGCAGCAGAAGCAGAGTAGAATGTACCCCAACGCTTGTCCTGATAGAATTTAGAAGATCCATCTCGACGAGCCGAGAATGACACAAAATACTTCGAGTCAAAATCATAATTCAAACGTGAGAAGAAACCTTCAACGCGACGAATATCATACTGAGATGTTAAGTTGGTCGTTGTTGTAAAGTTGATCAACTCATAGTTTCCATCCAAAATTTGCTGCGAACGTGAACCATCCAATGAATTACTCACCAAGTTGTAGTTCTCATGACCTAACAAAGCATCTACGTTATGCTTGCCAAATGAATGATTGTAAGTCAACAATTGGGATAAGTTGTAGTTGGTGATATTTTCAAACAAGTTTGACGCACGACCTGCTGGCGCACCATCACCAATTTCTGGGTTACCAAAAACAATTGAATTTGCATTCGTGATATCGACACCCACGTTGTTTGTGAATTTGAAATCTTTCAAGAAAGAAATCTCAGCATAGGCACGACCACCCAATAAGTTACGACGGAAGAAGTTTTCATTCAATTCCGTTTCAGCGATTACGTGACGACCACCATATTGTGGACGGTTAGATAATCCCAAGGCACTTAAGTTACCATAGTCATAACGACGACGACCATTTTCCAAGGTCAAGAATGAACCTGGTTTTGCAGGGTCATACGCATATACTGGATAAATTGGCGCCATACCACGAGTAAAGAAGAATGGGTTCACAAACGAAGTACCCCCATCCGCTGTAGATTGATTTGATGTGGTAACCGTTGTATTCATGTTCGCACCAACCTTGAACCAATCGTTCATTTGGCTGTTCACGTTTAAACGCGCCGTAAAACGATCGTAATCCGATTTGATTTGATAACCTTTATCATTTAAATAAGAAACGGATAAGAAGTAATCCGATTTACCATTAGAACCTGAGAAGTTAGCCGCGATTTCATCACGTACTCCTTGGCGCATAACACCTTTTTCCCAATTTAAATCATCTAAATTGTAGATTAATTTTGCATTAGGATTCAGCTTACCATCAGTACCTACTAATTGAGCAAAAGGAACGTCGTACACATTGTAACCCGTTCCAACAATAGCTCCTAAACCGTTACTTGCTGTTTGACTTGCCGTCGCAAGAGCCACGGGATTTGCCGCACGATAGGCTAAGTTATTGCGGTTAGCTTCCCACATTAATGGATAATAATCCGCAGGACCTACGCGGTCATACTCAGGTAGCGCACGTGTGTTAAATCCTTTCGTATACTTAACATTGATGGAGTTTTTTCCTTTAGCACCTTTCTTTGTAGTTACCATCACAACACCATTCGCAGCACGAGCACCATAAAGAGCAGTTGATGCAGCATCCTTTAATACCGTGATTGACTCGATATCATCATTGTTTAAGTTGGCAATACTCGCCGAATACGGCACACCATCCACAACATAAAGTGGGTCATTCGAAGAAGAAATCGAACCAAAACCACGAATACGGACAGCTGGAGCAGATCCGGGTTGACCGTTCGTTGACGTAGTAGTCACACCGGGTGCAATACCTTCTAAGGCTTGACCGATGTTGGTAATAGGACGAACGGCCAATTTCTCAGCACCTACCTTCGCAGATGAACCCGTAAATGAGGCTTTTTTCGCAGTACCAAAAGTTGTCACAACAACCTCTTCTAAGGCTGATGAATTCGATGATAATTCGATATTAACGACCGAACGTGCACCTACGCGTACTTCTTGAGTCGCGTATCCAACCGACGAAACCACCAAGGTGTTCGAAGGTGAAACCGTAATTTTATAGCTTCCATCTGCCGCGGTTGTTGTACCCCGTTGCGTTCCTTTGATGGAAATGTTTACACCGGGTAATGGCATAGATCCTTCGCCAGTAATCGTTCCGCTGATTGTACGATCTTGAGCAAGCAAGGATACAACGGAAGTGAACAAAAAGACGAAAATGAGTAGTAATCTTTTTTTCATACTCTTGTTAATTAGTGTTTAAAAATGATAAGATACTAAATTGGGTAAACTCATTTTGCTGAAAAATGTTTTCACATTAACATCCATTAGCAAAAAAAAGGGCAACCGAAGCTGCCCTTTTTTTCATAAACCAGGCAATGTATTTGCCAATGCTTGGGTTTGTTTGAATCTCGGACAATGGAATACCATAGATATAACGTGGGTCAGATGGTTGAATCAATGCCCCCGCACCAAACGAGTTCAATGGCTCACCACGACGTAATACGTCATTTGCACGGAAGCCTTCTCCCAAAAATTCGATACGACGCTCAGTCAAAATAGCTTTGATTACATCAGCTTTCGTATCTAAAGCAGGGAAAACATAATTAGCATCTGAACGTCCGTGAACTGCTTTCAATAAGGCAGTCGCGCGTGTCAAGTTACCTGTTTCTGCCTCTGCCTCTGCCAAGTTCAACAATACCTCCGCATAACGAATGTTTGGAACGAAGTCTACGAAAGGAGACACTCCACTAAATTTCGTTAATGAAGGGAATTTAGCGATTGGTGTAGTTGCCACTGTTAATTTCGTCTTACGATCATCCGATGCTCCAAATTGTGGGTTATTGTAGATACCCGTAGCGCCTGTATTTAAATAATACTCAACGTTTCCATTACCTCCATTCCAATAGTAACCTAATTGGTTTTGAGTTCCTGGAGGGTTTGTCGCATCCATCGGGAATGAGAAAACCGACTCTGTTGTCGTAAATGGTGCTTTAAACACAGCAGATACATCCGACTGCAACGTGTGAGCCACACGTGTTGTCGAACGGAATGGTGCTGCAGCAGACACAATCTTATTGGCATCTGAAATAACACCGGCATAATCACCCATAGCTAACTTCACACGCGTCTTTAAAGCAATCGCTGTGTTTTTGTGTGCACGAGTTGTGTTCAACAAGGCTGTACCGTAAGAATCTGGTAACTCATTTTCTGCATCATTCAAATCTTGTAAAACCTGCGCATAAATTTGAGCAACTGTGCTACGAGCTAAGTCATTGTTGGCTGAAGAAGTCTCACCCTTCAAACGCAATGGCAAACCAGCCGAAGCTCCCTTGTCCAAAATATAGGGTTTCGCGAAGAATTGAACCAATGAGAAGTAAGTCAAAGCACGTAAGAACTTCGCTTCACCACGGTAATTCGCTGCCAATGCAGGAGAAACCGCGTTCGGGTTTTTCGCTAAACCTTCTAAAAACAGGTTAGTACGGTTAATTGTCAAGTAACCTTGCACCCAGAAATTCGCCAAGTACGAATCTGATGGATCTTGGTTGCCTTGGTAGGTAGAATATCCTGTAACTGAGTTAGTTGTACGGTTAACCCAATCTTCGCCACGAATATCGTTGTAGATTAGGTAACGACCTCCAAATAAAGCCCCACTTTTGGCAGAGCCATAAAGTCCGTTTACTTGAGATAAAACACGCGCTGGAGTGTTGAATACGGTAGCATCCGACAAATCCAATTCTGGAACTGCATTAAGAAATTCCTTATTACAAGAGGAAACCGTCATGGCTAGGGCCACCGACAAGACTCCAATTTTTGTTGTGAATAATTTCATTTTATATCTACGTTAAAATTATAAACCAATGTTAATACCAAATGTGAAGTTGCGACCCTGTGGAATTGAGTTACGCTCAATACCTGACGCTAAGTTCGAATCACCGTTTGATGAAATTTCTGGATCGACTCCCAAGTAAGGTGTAAATAACAATAAGTTAGTTCCTTGTGCATAAACGCGGATAGATGTAATTCCTAACGATGTTAAATTAGTTGGGATTTTATATCCTAAGGTTGCTGTTTGCAAACGTAAGAAATCACCTTTTTGTATGTTGGCATCAATCAAGAATGATGAACCATTCGAAACGTTATCACCATAAACGGCTTTTGGAATATCAGTTACTTGACCCGGTGTCTTCCAAGAACGCAATACATCTACGGAGTTGTTCCAAACACGTTGGTCACGTAAACCAGCTTGAGAACCATTGTAAATATAATTACCTCCTGAGAATGTGAAATTCACTCCCAAATCAAAACCTTTGTAACGGAATGTATTATTGAAACCACCATAGAAAGTTGGCAATGTATTACCTAGAATCTGTTGTTGGTTCGAAGGAGATGTGGTAGCCTTACCATCTAAGGTAGTCCAAGCATTCGCACCACCCAAGTGAGAATACTGAACTTTCGTTCCATCACGTGTGATGTAAATACGACGACCATTTTCTGGATTAACTCCACCCGTTTTAACACCATAGATTTGTGCAGCTGAATACCCAACTTTAGTAATTGAAGTTACCTCTAAACCTGACGTTGCTGTCAAAATTGGTGTATTGGCATCAACCAAAGAAGTCACCATATTTTCGTTGGTCGCAAAGTTCAAATTGGTTGTCCAAACAAAACCACCATTATTGATTGGTGTAGCAGTTACCGCTAATTCATAACCTTTGTTGTACATCGAACCTACGTTCGCCAAGATTGAGTTTCCTGGAATACCTTTTGAAGGTGCTTGCGGAACGTTCAAAATCAAGTTGTTGATATCCTTGTAGTAGTAGTTCGCCTCTACTTGAATACGATCGTTCAAGAAACTAACATCCAAACCTACGTTTGTCTGTGCAGAAGTTTCCCATTTCAAATCTTTGTTACCTGCTTGGTTAAACGCTAACGTTGGTGCAGCACCATAAAGACCTGATCCAAATGTTGAGTAAGAACCATAAGCATTCGGTACGTTACCGTTACCTACGATACCATAACTTGCTTTCAAACGTACATTAGATACTTTATTACCTAAGTTCAATTTTTTGAAGAATTCCTCCTCCGATAAAGTCCATCCCAACGATGCTCCACCGAAATCACCGAAACGATTCTCTTCTGATAATGCTGAGTTACCATCACGACGGTAGTTAGCACTAAAGAAGTATTTACCTGCATAGTTATATGAGAAACTACCCAAATAAGCCTCGTAAGCAACTTGGTAAATACCATTACCCGCCGCTAGGTTCGTTCCAAAATTTCCTTGGAAATCCGTAAAGAAGAAATCAGCTAAGGTTTGACGTTGCGCACCCCAATTCAATACACGCGTCTTTTGAACGTCAGAACCAGCTACCACGGAGAAATTGTGCTTCTCTGCCAAAGTTACATTGTATTGTAAGGTATTGATCCAGTTCCAGTTGTCTGAACGAGCGGTGTTGTTATAGGCATCACCACCTGCTGACCAACCGTCACCATTGTACGGGTTGAAGAAACGAATGTTTTCCGTGTTACGACGATCCCATGAATAGCTCGTCTTTGCCGTTAAGCCTTCTGCTAAACGGAATTCAGCTCCTAAGTTTGCGATCAAACGTGTATTCTCAGATGTAATTTTATCTAAATCACGAACGACAGCTGGATTCGGGAATTGTGCAGGCAATAAGTTGTTTAAACGACCAACCGTATTATTCTCCAAATTGTATGAACCATCCGCTAAACGAGCTGGCAAGTTAGGAACTTGAGCAACCGCAATACGACCCAAACCTGACGTATTAAATGCACCACCGGCGTTAGAACCTGACATTGGAGCACGGTTCATCGTATTTGAATAGTTGAAATTTGCAGTCAACTTCAACCATTTCGTTGCTTGGTGATCCATGTTGAAACGACCTGAACGACGTTGGAAGCTATTGTTTTGCAAGAAACCATCTTGATCAGAAAAACCTGCAGAAAAATAGTAATTTGTTTTATCTGTTCCCCCATTAATCGTCATGTTGTGATTTTGAGAGAAAGCCGTACGATATACTTCTTTGTACCAATCTGTATCGATCAAAGTACCATCTGCATTGTAATTAGGCAAGAATGATTTATTCTCCGCATTACGTTGAGATGCAGCAATCGCATTTGGATTCATCGCCAATGCATTTGCAATGGCCATGTTTTTGTGATCCATGTATTGTTGTGCATTTAACACATCGGGTAAACGAACAGCTTCAGAAATACCCGCCCAAGAATCAATCGACACTTTTGCTTTTCCAGATTTACCACGCTTTGTCGTGATTAACAAAACACCCGCACCCGCACGTGAACCGTAGATCGCCGCAGACGCCGCATCTTTCAATACGTCGATCGACTCGATGTCTGATGGGTTAATATCAGCTAAAGGGTTGTTCGTTGTCGAGTTCGCCGATACGTTATCCGTAGAAATAGGTATACCATCGATTACAACTAAAGGAAAGGAGCTCAATGAAAGTGAACTCAAACCACGAACACGGATTACCGGAGGGTTGTTCAACAAACCGTTAGGCTGTGTGATGTTTACCCCGGCAGCTTGTCCTGTCAAACCTTGTGAGAAAGATTGAACGGGACGCTCCGCAATCGTAGCCGCCTTTACCGTAGACGCAGCACCCGTAAACTCTTGACGTTTCTTGGTGCCGTAACCTACAACTACGACTTCTGATAATTGTTGGTTATCCGCTTGCAATTGAACATCAATCACAGAACGAGACCCAACGGAAACTGATTGAGAATTAAATCCTACAAAAGAGAACACCAAAGATGCGCCATCTGCTACCGCAATTTTGTAGGTTCCGTCAGCTGCCGTGCTCGTTCCTTTTGAAGAACCTTTTGCACTGACACTAACGCCCGGCATGCCACTTCCATCTTCCGATGAAGTCACTTTACCGGTAACTTGCCTTGTTTGGGCAAACAATGAGCTGACAACAGCCATCATCAACACCCAGGATAGTACTAGTTTTTTCATGTTGTTTAGTTTAATGAATGAATTCGAAATTTAACATCTTAACTCTAAACAACATGAAATTGTTCATTAAAATTTTTTATCAGTCAAATAAAGCAAAAGAATATTTGGCAAAACAAAAGGGCGACCCAATGGATCGCCCTTTGTAACATAAGGTTAAAAACGATTAGTTTTTATCCCAGAACAACTTTGTCGTTACCACATCTCCACCGATAGCAGACGCTGCAGCGGTATAGTTCGTTCCGTTCAACGTTTGCTCCGTATTTGGATAAGTCAAACGTGTAGGGAATCCAGACTTCGCATTCACAGGAGCTGTGATTTTTGGTTGGTCTAAACGACGTAGTTCAGTCCAAGTCTCATAAGGACGATTGTATAATGCAATCCACTTCTGAGTTCCAATCTTTTGCTTCCAATCTCCTGCAGCTGTTGTGTAGGCTACATCAGCTTGCGCTAAATAATCAGCCGCCTGAGCCGCTGTACCACCCCAATATAAGATTGATGCTGTAATCGCATTGTTGTAGTGTGATTCAGCAGAACCTGCTACATTAAATCCTCTTTCCTTCGCTTCAGCGCGCAAGAATTCAGTTTCAACATAATCAGCCAATACATAAGGAGCGTCTGCCGCAATTACTTTGGCACCAGCACGAGAAAAATCAACATACGTATTTACTTTACCTACGATACCACCTGCATATTTACCGCCGTTATTCGTAGAGAAGTAAGATCCTGTACGTGGGTCATTCCATCCCAATAATTTATCCATCAAATCTTTCGCAGCGATGTAATCTTGACGACCACCTAATACGATGTCAACGTGCAATGGATTTTGGTTTGGAGATGCTGATAAGTATGAGAACAATCCGTTGTCCGCAGCAGCAGAAATGGCACCCGCATCCGAAGATTCAACCGCTGTTTTCGCAGTAGATGCGTCTACATCAGCCAATACCATACCCAACTTCATACGAAGTGTGTTCGCAAACTTAGCCCATTTCGAAACAGAGCCTTTGTAAACAACATCCTCAGAAGCAGTAAAACCTGAACCTGAAGCATCTAACTTCGCGATATCATTGTTCAAACGCTTAATCAAATCAGCCGAAACTGTCTTTGCATCATCGTATTTTGGAAACAAAATCGTTGAGTTCAACGCTTCTGTGTAGGGAATATTTCCGAAAGTATTCACCAAAATAGAGAATGTATATACTTCCATGATATCCAAAATAGCTAGTTTATTTGCCTTTTCTTTTGGCAATAACGTAGCGTCCGCATTGATTAAACGTGATGACTCACGCAAATCAGCTAATACATCACGATACATCGCAGACCACCAAGTGTTTGGAATCGCACGAGTAGCAAAATCATATTGTGCTTCATCTTGATAAACCGCCATAGCCCATTGGCTAGTCGTAAAACGGAACACGTTGGTGTTCACACTCGCTGTCGCTAAATTTCCCGCAAGAGATTTAACAGCACTTGAGAACAAAGTTGGCGCTGGGATAACCGCTGGCTTCTTTGTCTCCACATTTAATGAGGCTAGATCCTCTGTACAAGCCGTTGCAAGAAACAAAAGCGGTACAAATACTAAAAATATTCTTTTCATCTGATTCAAAATTAAGGATGATTAAAACACTAATTTTACGTTAAAACCAATCGAACGAGTCGTTGGATACGCACCTGATTGATATCCTTGCAAGTTACCTGCAGATAAATTCTCCTCAGGATCTGAGTGTGGAAGGTTTTTGTGAATGATCCACAAATTGCGTCCAAATACAGACAAATCTACGCCTTTCACGCCACCTAATTTAGCCACGATTGAACGAGGTAATGAATACGTCAAGTTCGCCTCACGTAACTTCACAAAACTTGCATCGTATACAAATGCATGTTGTGGGTTATAAGCATATCCATAAGTACCATACCAGTTTTCAACGCGGATATCATTTTTCGTTCCGTCAGCTTTTACACCTGGCATGATTACACCACCACCATTGGCAACTTCATCACGTGAAGGATTTCCTTTGTCGTTCAACAAAGCTGATTCTTCTAATACACCCGTCGCAGCACCATAGTACTGATCCAATGAGAATACAGAACCTCCTTGCTTGATATCGATTAAGAAGCTAAATGTAACATCCTTGTAACGGAATGAGTTATTCACACCACCAATCCAGTTTGGATTAACGTTACCGATATTATTCGTCGTTGTAGTCGTCATATCATAACGTCCATTCGCTTTCACTAACTTCTCGCCATTCAATAACTTCCACGTTCTACCTTTCAAGATACCGTAAGGCTCACCCACAGTTGCATTTAACGTAACACCACCTTGGAATGAAGCTAACTGCAAGTTTTGGCTTTCATTGTAAAGACTTAACACCAAGTTACGGTTACGTGTGAAGTTCACATTTACGTTCCATGAGAAATCAGCTGTTTTAATTGGGTTAGCATATAAGCTCAACTCAATACCCTTATTCTCAATGTTACCCGCATTTACATACGTTGAATTGAAACCCGTTGCCGTAGTAACAGCTGCTGGCATAATTTGATCCAATGTATTTGTATGGTAGTAAGTCAAATCAAATCCGAAACGGTTTTGCATAAATGCCATCTCTAAACCAATCTCTTTTGAGATCGTTTGCTCTGGCTTCAAACCTGGATTGTTTTGCGTTCCTGGAACCGAGAACAAAATTGTCGAACCAAACGGAGCTGGTTGATCATATACGTTCTTGATTGAGCCCCACGGTGCATCATTACCTACCGTTGCGTAGTTAGCACGTAACTTACCTGAAGTCAACCATGGCAATTCTTGTAAGTGTTGAGAGAATACCCAGCTCAAAGAACCTGCATAGTATAAATACTTGTTATTCTCAACTGGCAAAGTAGATGATTGATCTTGACGAACAGTACCATCTAATGTTAAGAAATCCTTGTATGAAACAGTTCCTCCAGCGAATAAACCGAATACCTCACGTGGATTGTAAGACTCTGATGGAGCAGAAACCGTTCCTTTTGAGTTAGCAATCGAGTAAAGACCTGGTACGATCAAACCACCATTGGTGATTGCATAAATTGAACGGTTCAATGACTTACGCAAGTTAAGACCTGCTAAAGCTTTCACGTTCAAATCCTTCATCACATTCTTATCGAAATTCGCAATCAAGTCATAGTTAACCTCTTGGAAATGACGATCAAAACGAGAATACTCAGGAATATCAGTAGAACCTACCGCGATACGCTCCTCTTGGAACTCATCGTATGTATCCATGGTGATACGACCCAATACGTTTAAGTAGTCTGTTGGCTTGTAGTTCAACATCGCATTACCAAACACACGTGTACGTGTATCGTTCTCGTAGTTTTGGTAACGAGTCCAATAGTAGTTGTCTGTGTAGATCGGCTTCAATCCAGCAGCTGTTGATGGATCTGACCAGTTCCATGTAACGTTCTTGTTGTTACGGAAATAAGCATCACGTTGCTCGTAGATATCTACGTTTGTTTGATACCACTGACGGAAGTTTTGGTTTACGTTCAAACCATCATAACCTGTTCCGTAACGACCTTTACCTTCTACTACAGAGAAGTTAGCCGTTGCTGAAGCAGTCAACTTGGACGTAATATTGTATGTTCCACCTAAATTCATGATGTTCTTAATCACTTTTGAATTAGGCAAAGTACCACGATCTTCGTTACGAGTGTAACCGAATTTAATCGTTCCTTTATCTGTCGCACCATCTAACGATACGTTTGTATTGTTTGAAATAGCCGTCTCGTAAAACTTAACTGGCGTATTTTGTGCAGCAACCCAAGGCTTAGCCTTTAAGTAATTTGGACCCGCAGGATCAAATGCATCCCAGTGGTAAACCATTAAAGATGGGTTAAACTTCACACCATACGAAGCATCTTCCGATGTAGGTACAACTAAATCATCTTTTCCATCGCCATTCGCATCGAAATAGAAGAAACCATCCTTTTGGTATGGATCAGAATAACCCGCACCATATTGATTTTGGTATTTAGGGAATGTTGTTTGATCAATAGTTCCTACCGAAAGACCTGTATTGATTGTCAAACCTAAACCACGCTTTGCTTTCTTCGTTGTAATCATGATGACACCATTCGAAGCACGTGAACCATAAAGTGCTGTTGCTGCAGCTCCCTTCAATACCGTCATTGACTCAATATCATCTGGGTTAATATCTGCGGCAGCGTTACCATAATCGTAACCACCACGACCTGTACGTTGGTTCGAAGTGTTTGTTACCGAGTTATCTACAGGCACACCATCCACAACAAAAAGAGCCTGGTTGTTACCTGTCAAGGACTTCGATCCACGGATGACAACGTTTGTTGAACCACCGATCGCATTTCCTTGTGTGATTTGCACACCTGAAACTTTACCAGATAATTGTGAAAATGCATTGCCTGAACGAACACGCGTCAATTCCTCTCCTTTGATTTGCTGAGCAGCATAAGGCAATGAATTCTTGGTACGTGTAAGACCCAAGGCTGTCACAACTACCTCATTTAACTCAGACGCGTCTGAAGCTAAAGAGATATTGATAACCGATTGGCTACCTACTGAAACGCTTTGTTGCTTGTAGCCAACAAAACTGAATACTAAAGCAGAACCATCACTTACCGAAATTTTGTAAGATCCGTCTGCACCCGTTGTTGTACCACGCGAGGTACCTTTTAGGCTGACACTAACTCCCGGAAGAGCAGAACCATCCTCTGAAGAAGTAACCTTTCCCGTTACTTGTCTTGTTTGAGCAAATAATGAACTAGAAACAGTCATTATCATTACCCAAATGAGTAAGAGTTTTTTCATGTTGATTAGTTTAATTAATGAAAAAAATAAAAATAATTAATAATTAGTCCGGCAAATTAGGAATTTTTGAAGAAAGTCCAAAGAAAATATCAAAAAAATAGGGGTCCCCTGTTCGGAGACCCCTATAAAACCTAACAGAACCAAATCTTATTTTGGATTCTTTAGAGGTGCACTACCTGCGCCTGCTGGGTTGTTTGCCAATTCATTGTCTGGCACATCCCAATAATCTAGGTAGTTATACTTAATCGTCGCTTTCGTCGAGATGGATGAACCATCTTTAGAAATTACCACAGCATTTGTACGACCATTCTCTAATACACCCCAACGGCGAGCATCGTAGAATGATAAACCACGGAAGGCTAAAGCCACGCGACGCTCCTTACGTAATTCTTCCTTTACCGTTGCGGCATCTGTTGATGTAATGGGAGCTAAACCCGCGCCTTGAAAT
>JACCEE011297404.1_pt1 | contig 14076 bp, 11 predicted proteins | sample 7449931 | NCBI WGS metagenome assembly JACCEE01 (sample SAMN15323457, study PRJNA562643) | freshwater metagenome | isolation source: river surface water | place: USA:Blue River Watershed | collected 2017-08-19 | reverse complement strand
GGCATGGGCGGCCTGACCATCAATGCGGTGTACATCGACGAGAACGGCGGCGCGACCAAGCAGGTGCAGGAATTGCGCAACCTGTACGAGCGCGAGAAGGTCGACCTCGTGATCGGCTATGTCAGTTCGGGCGACTGCCTGGCGGTCTCGCCGGTGGCCGAGGAAATGAAGAAGCTGCTGGTGCTGTATGACTGCGGCACCCCGCGCATCGTCGAGGAAGCCAAATACAAATACGTGTTCCGCACCGCGTCGCACGGCGCGATGGACAACGTGGCCGCCGCGCGCTACCTGAAGGCGCGCAACATGAAGGTCGACACCTTCAACATGATCAACCAGGACTATGCATGGGGTCATGACTCGCTGAAGGACTTCACGCTGTCGATGCAGGTGCTGTATCCGAATGCGAAGATGCAGTCCGACCAGCGTCCGAAATTCGGCGCCGGCCAGTACGGCACCGAGATTTCGCAGCTGATGTCCAAGCCCGCCGACGTGACCCACTCCAGCCTCTGGGGTGGTGACCTGCAGGCGCTGGTGCTGCAGTCCATGCCGCGCGGCCTGTTCCGCAAATCGCAGGTGGTGCTGACCGCAGCCGACCATGTGCTGGTGCCGCTGGCCGAGAAGATGCCCGACGGGACCATCCTCGGCGCGCGCGGCGCGTACGGCATGCTGGCGCCGAAATCGGACCTGAACGACTGGTGGTGGAAGCTCTATCAGGACAAGAACGGCGTCTACCCGGTACAGGCCCCGTACCGGATGGCGCAGTCGCTGATGGGCGTCAAGCTCGCCGTCGAAAAAGCCCTCGCCGCCAACGGCGGCAAGAAGCCCAGCGGCGAACAGATCGCCGCCGCGCTGCGCGGTTCCGAATGGGATGCGCCGGGCGGCCGCGTGAAGATGGCGCTCGGCGAAGGCCAGCAGGCAATCCAGCCGACCGCGATCGGCCGCACCAAGTGGGATCCGGCGAAGAAGCTGGTGGTGATGGAGGACATCGTCCGCTTCGCCGCCGAGTGCGTGAACCCGCCGGCCAACATGAAGTCGGAGGACTGGATCAAGGCCGGTTTCCCGGGCGCGAAGTGCAACTGATGTCGCTTCCGAGAACCTGATGGCAACGATACTGATTGACGGACTCACCTACGCATCCTGGCTGTTCATCGTCGCACTCGGGCTGACGCTCGTGTTCGGCGTGCTGAAGATCCTCAACGTCGCGCATGGCAGCTTCTACGCGCTCGGCGCGTACGCGGCAGCGACACTGGTGGGCTGGTTCGCCAGCCTGCAGTTCGCGCCGTGGCTGTCCATCGTCGCGATGCTGCTGGCGGCGGTCGCCGTGGCGGCACTGGTCGCGCCGCTGTGCGAGCGCGGCCTGCTGAGGACTTTCTACGGCCGCGACGAAGTGCTGCTGGTACTGGTGACGTTCGCGCTGTTCCTGATCCTCGAGGACGTCACCAAGCTGATCTGGGGCGTGAACCCGCTGTACGTTTCCGAGCCCTACATGCTGTTCGGCACGGTCGACATGGGCGAGCTTTCCTATGTCGGCTACGACTTCGTGCTGGTTGCCGTTGCCCTCGCGGTCGGCAGCGTCGTCTGGTGGGGCCTGAACCGCACGCGCACCGGCAAGATCGTGCTGGCGGTGATCCACAGCGAAGAGGTCGCCTCCAGCATGGGCGTGAACGTCTCGCGCATCTACACGATGGCCTTCGGCGCCGGCATCTTCCTCGCCGCGCTCGGCGGCGCGCTCACTGCGCCGATGATCTCGGTGCAGCCGGGCGTGTCGGTCGGCGTGATCATCGTGTCGTTCGCAGTCGTGATCATTGGCGGGCTGGGCAGCATTCCCGGCGCAGCCATTGGCGCGCTGATCGTCGGCCTCGCCCGCTCGGCCGCGGTGCACCTGATGCCCGAGGCCGAACTGTTCTCCATTTATGGCGTGATGGCCATCGTGCTGATGTTCCGGCCGGAAGGCCTGTTCCAGCGCGTGCAGGCAAGGAAAATCTGAGATGCGCGCCAACTCTTCCCCACTCTCACGCACGGTCGTGTCCGGCGTCGCGCTGGCGGCCGTGCTGCTGGCAGCCGGCCGCCTGCTGCCCAGCTGGCTCGCCTTCCTCGTCACGATGGCGGCCGCGCAGGGGCTGGTCTCGCTGGGCATCGTGCTGCTGATGCGCAGCGGCGTGGTGTCCTTTGGCCAGGGCCTGGTGTTTGCTGCCGGCGGCTATACGGCTGCGATTGCGTTCGGCAAGCTGGGCGTGACCGACGCGCTGCTGCTGGCGCTGGGCGGCGGCGTCATTGCCGCGCTGCTGGCCGCGCCGTTTGCGTGGCTGATCGCCCGCTACCGCGGCATCTTCTTCGCGATGCTGTCGCTGGCGCTGTCGATGGTGCTGTACGGGCTGCTGCTGAAGTCGCAGACGCTGGGCGGCTCGGACGGCTTCAACATGGGCCGCCCCACCCTGTTCGGCGTGCGTCCCGGCGATGACTGGAGCACTTACGCCAGCTATGCGCTGACGGTGTCGCTGTCGGCCATCGTCGCGATTGCGATGCGCGTGTATTTCGATTCCACCCGCGGGCTGGTTGCACTGGCCGCGCGCGACAACGAGATCCGCGTCGAATATCTGGGCAGCTCGGTGCAGTCGCTGATTGCGACCAACTTCGTGATCGCCGCCTTCATCGGCGGCATGGGCGGCGCGCTGACCGTGATGGCGCTCGGCCACGTCGAGCCGGACTTCAGTTACTGGACCCGCTCCGGCGACTTCGTGTTCGTCGCCATCCTCGCCGGCCACCACAGCGTGATTGCCGCGTTTGTCGCGTCGACCGCGCTGGAAGTCGTGCGCTCGTTCTCGAGCGCGTATTTCCCCAACAGCTGGCAGCTGGCGCTGGGCGTGTTCCTGCTCGCCGTGATCCGCTTCCTGCCGCGCGGCATTGGTTCGCTGTGGGAAGCCCGTCGCCGCAGCGGAGGACAGGCATGACGCAAGTGCAAAACGCCATTGAGGCCATCGGCATCCAGAAGCGCTTTGGCGCCGTGGTCGCCGCCGCCGACATCAACCTCGTCGTTCCGGCCGGCCAGCGCGTGAGCCTGATCGGCAGCAACGGCGCCGGCAAGACCACCTTCGTGAACATGCTGACCGGCTACATCCGCCCGGACGCCGGCCGCATTCTCGTGCACGGCGACAGCATCGCCGGCCTGCCGCCGCGCACGATCGCGCGGATGGGCATTGCCCGCTCGTTCCAGGTGCCGCAACTGTTCAAGGACCTGACCGTGGTCGACAACATGCTGGTCGCAGTCGCCTCGCAATCGGGCCAGCTGTCGGCCCTGCGTCCGGGACGCAATGCCGACGCGCTGGCACGGGCGCAAGAACTGCTGCAGCGCTTCGAGCTGGACCGCCACGCCGAACGCCGTGTCGGCGAGCTGCCCGGCGGCGTGCGCAAGCTGCTCGACATCGCGATGGCGCTGACCCGCCATCCGAAGGTGCTGCTGCTGGACGAACCGACGTCGGGCGTGTCGGCCGACGAAAAATTCCCGCTGATGGAGACCGTGATGCGTGCACTGTCGCAGGAGGCGGCGACAGTGCTGTTCGTCGAGCATGACATGGACATCGTCGCCCGTTATTCAGACCGCGTGGTTGCGTTTTACAGCGGCCGCATCATCGCCGACGGCGCGGCCACCGAGGTGCTGGCCAACGCCGACGTGCAGCGCCATGTGACTGGCCACGCGCCGCGAGGAGAAGCCCATGCTCAGGCTTGACGGCATCGACGTGGCCATCCAGTCGGTGCAGGTGCTGCGCGGACTGTCCTTCGAGGTCGGCAGCGGCAAGATGGTCGGGCTGGTCGGACGCAACGGCGCCGGCAAGACCACCACGATGCGGGCGATCATGGGGCACCTGCCGCTGGGCGCGGGCTCGGTCAGTTTCGACGGCGTCGCGCTGGCGAAGCTGCCGCCGCATGCGCGCGCCGGCCTCGGCATCGGTTACATGCCGGAAGACCGCGGGCTGGTGCCCGAACTGTCGGTCGAGGAAAACATCCTCGTGCCGCTGTGGGCGGCGAAGACGGCCAATACGAACGATCGGCTCGACTTCGTCTATGGCGTACTGCCGGAGCTGAAGGAAATGCGCGACCGGCGCGCGCTGCTGCTGTCAGGCGGCCAGCAGAAGCTGGTGGCGCTGGCGCGCGCGCTGACGATAGGCACGCGGCTGCTGCTGCTCGACGAACCCTTCGAGGGCGTCGCGCCGGCGCTGTCGGCACGGCTGTCGGAAGTGATTGCGGGACTGCGCGGCGGCGAGCTGTCGGTGCTGATCTCGCAATCCGACCTCAATCATTCTAGGAACCTGCTGGACGCCGAGGTCGTGATCGAGCGCGGCGAAATCGTCACATGATCGACTGGAAAGACCACCTGACGCTGCCTGCCATGCGCAGCGAAATGCACTTCGGCCGGACCCTGCGCTGCTTTGCCGAGCGCCCGGCGTCGATGTACCAGATGTTCGAACGCGCGCTCGCGCACGACCCCGAGCGCGAAGCCGTCGCCTTCAATGATCAGCGCTGGACCTATGCGCAGATGGATCGCGAGGTCGCGCGCATCGCCAACGGGCTGGCTGCAAAGGGATTGCAACCGGGCGAACGTGTCGTGCTGTTCGTCGGGAACCGGCCGGAATTCGTGTTCGCGCTGTACGCGCTGCAGAAGCTCGGTGCGATCGCAGTGCCGGTCGGCACGCGCGAACAGGGGCCGGGGCTGGCGTACATCGTCAACCAGTGCGGCGCGCGCGGCATCGTGTTCGACGACGAACTGGGCGAGCGCATACCTTCGGCCGACGCGGCCGCCTGCCTCGCGCTGCGCCTGCCGGTGTCGTCGCTGGCCGCGCTGGACGGCCCGGCCGTGGCGCCGGCTGTCACGCGCGAGGACGACTGCGCGTGCATCCTGTACACGTCCGGCACCACCGGCAACCCGAAGGGCGCGATGCTGACGCACCTGAACGTTGCGCACTCGGTGATCCATTACGAAATTGCGCTGAAGCTCGGCAGCGACGACCGCGCAGCGCTGGCCGTGCCGGCCAGCCATGTCACCGGCCTGGTCGCGCTGATCACGACGATGGTGCATGTGGGCGGCACGCTGGTGATCGTTGCCGAATTCAAGGCGCCGGCCTTCGTCGAACTGGTCGCCCGCGAGCGGATCACGTTCTCCCTGATGGTGCCGGCAATGTACCAGCTGTGCCTGCTGCAACCGTCGTTCCGCACGCTCGACCTGTCGTCGTGGCGCGTCGGCGGCTACGGCGGCGCACCGATGCCGGTGCCGACCGTGCAGGCGCTGGCGCAGGCGGTGCCGGGACTGACGCTGGTGAACTGCTACGGCTCGACGGAGACGACCTCGCCGGCGACCATCATGCCGCTTGGTCTGTCCGCGGTCTACAACGACAGCGTCGGCATTGCAGTGCCGTGCGCGGACATCCGCGTGATCGACGACGAGGGTCGCGAGCTGCCGGCCGGCGCCAGCGGCGAACTGCTGATCGGCGGGCCGATGGTGGTGCCCGGCTACTGGGACAATCCGGAGGCGACCGCGAAAGGCTTCCTCGATGGCGGCTGGCGCTCCGGCGACCTCGGCTCGGTCGATGAACAGGGACTGGTGCGCATCTTCGATCGCATCAAGGACATGATCAACCGGGGCGGTTTCAAGATCTATTCGGTCGAAGTCGAAAACGTGCTGATGGGCGTGACGGGCGTGGTCGAGGCGGCGGTTGTCGGCTTCCCCTGCGAGGTGCTCGGCGAACGCGTGCATGCGTACCTGTATGCGCCGAATGCGCAGGCCGATGCCGAGGCCGTGCGCGCGCATTGCGCGGCGCGGCTGGCGGATTACAAGGTGCCGGAGAAGGTGGTGTTCGTGGACAAGCCGCTGCCACGGAATGCGAACGGAAAGTTGCTGAAGCGGGCGCTGCGGGGGTGAGGTCTGTTGCCGATGAATCGCACCGGCGATTGATCGACGATGGATTCCAGCCCTGCCGGCCGCGCATCGGCGAATACGCCGATTCCGCTCAACGGGCAGAGCGCATGCGCTCTGAAATCCCGCCTTCACCCTGCGCCGGAATGACGATTTTCAGTACGGATATTTTTTAAAACGTCATCCCGGCGCAGGCCGGGATCCATCGTCGTCAACGGGAAGCCATCGCTACCGTCAAACCACCGTCACTTCATCGGCAACGCGCCCAAGCCCGCATACCGCGCCGCACCGCCCAGCGCCTCCTCGATCCGCAGCAGCTCATTCCACTTCGCCATCCGCTCCGAGCGTGCGAACGAGCCGACCTTCAGCTGTCCTGCATTCCAGCCGACCGACAGGTGCGAGATCATCACGCACTCCGACTCGCCCGAGCGCGCCGACACGATGGTCGAGTAACCGAGCGACTTCGCGGCCTCGAGCGCATCGCGGGTCTCGCTGATCGTGCCGGCCTGATTCGGCTTGATCAGCACCGCATTGCACGCATGCGCCGCCGCCGCATCGCGCACGCGCTGCGCATTGGTCACCAGGAAGTCGTCGCCGATCACCTGAATGCCGGCGCCGGCCGCCTTCGTGAACGCAATCATGCCGGCCGCATCGTCCTCGGCCACCGGATCCTCGATCGACAGGATCGGATACTTCGCCACCCAGCCGAGCAGCACGTCGATCCATTCGTCGGTCGTAAACGCACGGCCTTCCAGCGCCGGACGATAGATGCCGTCGCGGCCGAATTCGGATGCGGCGATGTCGAGCGAGATCATCACCTCGCCATTGCGGTAGCCTGCCTTGTCGATTGCCCGTGCCAGCATCTGCAGCGCATCTTCGTTGTCGCCGAAATCCGGCCACCAGCCGCCCTCGTCCGCCACGCCGGCGCGCTTGCCGGCATCGGCCATCAGCTGCCCGGCCGCGCGGTAGACCTCGGCCACCATCGCCAGCGCCTCGTCCATGCTGGATGCGCCGACCGGCATCACGAGGAAATCCTGGATGTCGACGCGCCGGCCGGCGTGCGCGCCGCCGCCGAAGATCTGGATCTCGGGCAGCGGCAGCGTGACCTCGGCGTCGCCGGCCAGATACTTCCACAGCGGCAGCCGCGCAGACTTCGCGGCCGCATCGAGCACCGCCATCGAGGTCGCAATCAGCGCGTTGCCGCCGAGCCGGGACTTGTTCGGCGTGCCGTCGAGCGCGATCAGCAATTCATCGACCATGCGCTGCTCGCGCGCATCGAGCCCTGGCAGCGCCGGCGCAATCTCGCGCGCGACGTTCGCCACCGCCTTGTCGACGCCGTAACCGCCGAAAGCCTCGCCGCCGTCGCGCAGCTCGACCGCCTCATGACTGCCGGTGGAGGCGCCGGCCGGCGCGATGCCGCGGCCGATGCTGCCGTCGGCCAGCGTGACGTCGACCTCGACGGTCGGGCGGCCGCGCGAATCCCAGATGCGGCGCGCGCGTACTTCGGTGATGCGGGTAGTCATTGGCAAATATCCTCTTTCCATGCGGCGCGCATTGCGGCCAGGGTGGCGGACGGCGCGAGCACGTAGCGGCGCGCGAATGCGCGCTGCGCCGCCCTGCCCTCGTCGTCCAGGTATTCGAGCGGCGACTTGCCGTCGACGCGTGCGAGCAGGATGCCGGCAAGCAGCTGCGCGATGCGCGCCTCCAGCACGGCGCGCGGCTCCCAGTCGGCGCCCGCGAGATACGACTCGGCGAAAGCATCGAAGCAGGCGAGGAAGGCGTCGGCCGACGCCGGCCGCCACAGGCATTTCGCCAGCAGGTGCGTCAGGCAGAACGCCGCGTCGAACGCCGGGTCGCCGTACCACGCGCATTCGGCGTCGAGGATCACCGGACCGGCCGGGCCGGCGAGGATGTTCTTCGGGCTGATGTCGCCATGGACGAGCGCAAGCTTCGTCGTCGCGGTGCGCTCGACCAGCGCCAGCAGCGCCGGCGCGCAATCCGGATGCGCGCGTGCAGCGGCGACGAAATACGGGTCGAGCCGCAGCTCATTGAAATTCCGGTCATTGGCAAAGGCTGCGGCCAGCTCGGGCCGGTGCGCTGTGCTCGCATGGATGCGGGCAACCAGCGCGGCCACCTGCGCCGCGAACGCCGGCTCGACGACGCCGTCGCGCAGCAGCGATTTCCAGACAGGATGTCGTTCGGGCGCCAGCCACTGCATCGCGAAGGTGTAGGACGACGGGTCTTCGCCGAGGATCTGCGGCACCGCCTGCGGCAGCAAGCGCGACACCTCGCGCATCCATGCGACCTCGGCGAGGTTGCGCGACAGCGGCGCGCTCCAGTGCGTTGCGACCTTCAGCTCGGGCAGCGCCTGCTTCACGCACAGCGGCCCGCGCCGCGTGTCGATGCGCACGATCAGCGAGGAAACACCGCCGGACAGCGGTTGCAGGGAGGGGGTCTCGTCGGCGTCGACCAGCCCCATGCGCAACAGCGCAGGCTGAACGACGGCCAGGTCGGCGGGCTGGCTCACGCTGGCTTCTGTTTGTATTGGGACGCGTAACTATAGCGGATCACACCCCGTGCGGGCTTTCGATTCGCCAAGCGTCGCTTTTGGCCGCCGCGCAGGCAGCGGGCCGGCGCCGCCGGCCGGGTCAGCGTCAGTACTGGTAGAGCATCAGCAGCACCGCGCCGATGACGGCCGCCGAGGTCCACAGCACCGCCGCCGAGCCCGGGCGGCGCAACAGCGCGCCCCATCCGGCAACGCTGCGCGCGCCTGCGGCCGGCCACGGGCGTCGGCGGCGCTCGCGCCCGTCCCAGCGGCGTTGCGTGACGGCCGCTTCCTCGCGTGCGATCCACTCGTCGTGCTGCTGCCGACGCTGCGGATCGGACAGCACTTCGTAGGCCGTATTAATCAACTGGAAGGTGTGCGTCGCCTTCGCGCTGCCTGCGTGGTGATCCGGATGAAATTTGTGGCACAGGCTGCGGTAGGCAGCGCGAATCACTTCCGGCGGCGCGTCGCGCGCGACCTTCAGGTTGTCATAATGAGTGTGGACCCTGGCCATGGCTGACCCTTGTCGTTTACCTGTCCGCACAGTAAAAGTCCGACAAAACAACGAGTTGACAAACATCAACTTAACACGTGAAGAATGCATCGCCAGCCGTCAGGCGAGCGGATCAACGCCGAACGCCGGCCATTCCGCGAGCGGGTGCGCGGCACAGCGATCCGCCCAGCCCAGCGCTTCCGCGATGGTCACGTGCATGTCGAGGTAACGGTAGGTGCCGAGCCGCCCGACGAAGCTGACCCGCCGTTCGGCGCCGGCGCGCCCGACGTAGCGCGCCAGCAGCGCCTTCTCGTTTGCCAGCCGGATCGGGTAGTACGGCGTGTCGCCCGGCTCGCAGTCGCGGCTGTACTCTCGGCTGATGACGGTGCCGGCATGCGATTCCCACGGAGCGAAGTGCTTGTGCTCGGCAATCCGCGTCCACGGAACGTCGGGGTCGCAATAGTTGATCACCGCATTGCCCTGATAATCGCCTTCGTGCCACTCATGCCGGAAGTCCAGCGTGCGGTAGCCCAGGCGTCCTTCGTCATGCCCGAACCAGGCGTCGATCGGCCCGCTGTAGAACACATGGTCATGGTCGTCGCGCATCGCGCGGGTGAATGCGCGTCCGAGGTGGACGCGCACGTGCGCCACATCAAGCAGGCGTTCGACGATGCGCGTGTAGCCATGCCGCGGCAGGCCCTGCCAGCGGCTCGCATAGTAGTTGTCGTCGTAGCTGAAGCGCAGCGGCAGGCGCTTGAGCACGCTGGCCGGCAAGTCGGCCGGCGACCTGCCCCACTGCTTTTGCGTATAGCCGCGAAAGAAGGTCTCGTACAACGCGCGTCCCATGCCGGACAGCGCCTGCTCCTCGAAATTGCGCGGCTCGCCGGACACCGGCTCGGCCTGTGCGGCAAGGAAGTCGCGTGCCGCGGCCGGCCCGAGGCAGCGGCCGAACAGCTGGTTGATCGTATGCAGGTTCACCGGCAGCGAGTACACCTGCCCTCGCGCGACGGCCTTGACGCGATTGGTGAAGGGCATGAATTCGTCGAAGCGGCGCACGTAGTTCCAGACGCGCTCGTTATCCGTGTGGAAGATGTGCGGTCCGTAGCGGTGCAGCAGGATGCCGGTGGCGGGGTCGCGCTCGGTATGGCAGTTGCCGCCGACGTGGGCGCGCGGCTCGAACACGTCCACCTCGTGGCCGGCGCCGGCCAGCTCATGGGCAATCACTGCGCCGGACAAGCCGGCGCCGGCCACTGCGATGCGTGCCATTCGAATCCCCCGTTCTGTCTGTCCGCGCTCATTGCGGCGCGCTCCCGTTCACATCCGTCCCTGCAAGGGTTCAAGCCCGGTCTCGTCCTCTTCGGCCGCCTGAGCGCGCAAGTGCAGGTAACGCGCCAGCGCATCTTCCAGCGGCGGCATGTGGCGTCCGCGCTCGCTGTCCAGCGCCGACCAGGCCGGCCGCCGTGCGGGGCTGCGCAACAGCGCGACCGAACGCTCCTGCAGCGTGGCCGTCGGGATGCCGGCCATCCGCGCGGCCTTGCGCGCCAGCTGCGCCCAGCTCAGCGCGTCGCGGTTGGCGAGGTGCCACAGGCCCTGCTCGCCGTCGACCAGCAGGTTCAGCGACGCATGCACGAGGTCCGGCACATAGGTCGGCGACACGATCAGGTCCGACGCGGCGACGAAAGGACGCCGCTGCGACAGCGCATCCAGCGCCAGCGACACGAAATTCACGCTGTCCCACGGGCCGAAGAACGCGCTGGTGCGCACCACCAGCGCCGCCGGATCAATCGCCAGCACGCGGCGCTCGGCCTCGGCCTTGGTGTGCCCGTAGACGCTGAGCGGGGCGACCGGATCGCTTTCGACATAGGGCGTGCGGCGCTCGCCGTCAAACACCAGGTCGCTGGAGAAAGTCAGCAAGCGCAGCCCGTGCCGCGCGCAGGCGACCGCCAGCACCACCGGCCCCAGCGTGTTCTCGCGCCGGCAGCGCTCGGGCTCGCGCTCGGCCTCGTCCACGCGCACATAGCCGCACGCATTCACGATCGCCCACGGGCGGTACTCGCGTATCGCGCGCTCGACCGCGGAGGCGTCGGCGATGTCGACCTGCGCGCGGTCGAGCAGCCGGAACGCGAGGTTGCGCACGCTGCAGATCCGCGCGAACGCACGCCCGAGCGTGCCGCCGGCGCCGACCACCAGCAGCGGCTGCGGGCTGCGCGCCAGCGGCGGATAGGCCGGCACCCAGTCATCCATTTCCGCGATCGACACCGGCGGGCACAGGAAGCGGCCCGGGCGCCGCCACCAGCCTTCGCCCAGCAGCACCGGATGCGAAGGCCGGCGGCCGGTGGCCAGCTCGCGCATCAGCGCCGCCACCGCGGTCATCCGCGGCGGCGACGAGCGCACGTCCAGCGGGCCGGGCTCGTAATAGCCTTGTTCGACGGTGACGAGGCTGTTCCAGTCGAACGAGCCGAGCAGCGCCCAGGCGGTGACGGCGCGCACGTCGGCTCCCTCGCCGCGCACGCGTTCTGCGCCGCGCCAGATCTCGTGCAGCCAGCGCAGCTGGTCCTCGCGCTGCGCGTCGATGTGCACCTCGGTCACCGCCAGCGGTATGCGGTAACGCTGCCATGCCTCGCGCAACAGCGGCGCGATGCCGGGCGTAGGCACGGTGAACGCGCGCGGCGTCTCTATGTCGGCCATCGGCTGTCCGCGGTAGTGCCCAACGCGCGATTCCGGATAGCGCCCGGCCTGATGGTCGAGCCAGCGCTCGCTGGTGATGTAGTAATTCACGCCGATCAGGTCGGGCACGCATGGGTGCTCGCGGAACCAGTCGAGCTCGCCGGCCGCCGCACCGCTGTCCAGCAAATAGTCGCGCAGCGCATGGCCGGGACCGACGCGGCCGCACAGCAAGTCCCACGCGAGCCAGCGCCGCTCGTTGTAGAAATCGACCACCGCGGACAGCGGCGCCGTGCCGTAGGTCTTGCCGAGATCGTCGGTCTGCAACAGCCGCGCCGCCGGGTTGATCCGGCGGATCGCCGCCATCGCCAGCGCGACGCCGCGGCACTGGTGCAGCAGCGCGCGCACGAAGCTGGCGTCGTCGCGCGCATGCGGATACCAGACGCCGTACAGCGCCGCAAAGCGCGCGGTAGTCAGCGGCTCGTTGACCGGCGTGTACTGCATCACCCACGGATAGCGCGCCGCCACCGCACCGGCGTATTCGGCGAGGCGCTCGGGAAATGCGGGGTCGAGCAGCTGCGTGTCGCGCGGACCGCTGCCGTGGTGGACCAGCCCGACGATCGCCTCGATGCCGAGTCGCTGCAGCGCGACCAGCCGCTCGTCCGTCCAGCGCCAGTCAGCCGCAGCGAGCCCGGCCGGCGCGACGCGCTCCCACAGCACCGGCTGGCGCAGCGCGCTGATGCCGAGCGATGCAAAACGATCGAGGTCATCGTCGCGCACCGCATGGCCATTACGATCCAGCTGGCTGAAATAGCGATCGTGCACGCGATTGACCGTGCATTCGACGCCGCCCCACAGCGCGAGGCCGTCAGTCATCCGGCGTCGCCCAGTTCCGCGCCGCTGCGCTCGCGCACCAGCGTGTGCAACAGCTGCCGCATCGCGTCGGCGGTCGCATCCCACGAGGTGGTGGCCAGCTTCGCGCGCATGCGCCGGATCATGCGCTGACGCTCGCCGGCCGGCATCGCCAGCGCCTGCCGGCAGCGCGCGGCGAATTCGGCAGGCGAATGCGCGATGGCGATCACGTCCGCATGCTGGCCGACGACGTCAGGCACGGCAGTGCTGACCACCGGCAGCTCGGCTGCCATGTACTCAAGCGACTTGGTCGGGCTGATGAATCGCGTCGCGTCATTCAGCGCGAACGGCAACAGGCAGACGTCCCAGGACGCAAGGAAAGCCGGCAGCGCGGAATACGGCTGCTGCCCGGCGTAATGGATGTTCGGCCGGCGCGGCAGCGCAGCCGGATCGATCTTCGCCACCGGACCGGCCAGCACGATCTGCCAGGACGGCTCCTGGTCGGCCACGGCCGCGACCAGCTCGCCGTCGAAGCGCTCGTCGAGCACGCCGAAGAAGCCGAGCTTCGGTCCGGGCAGCCGCCGGTACGAAGGATGCGCAATGTTGCGGTCAAGCGCCTGCCGGAAGTGCGCGACGTCGACGCTGCTGGGGAAGCAATGCACATTGCGATGAAAGCGCCGCTTCGCGTCGAACAGGCTGGGTCCGCCGGCAAACACCAGGTCGGCGCGCTCGAACAAGGCCTGTTCCTGCTCGAGCAGGTCGGGCGGCGAATGCAGGAAGGCCGACAGCTCGTCCATGCAGTCATAGACCACCGCCTCCGGCTCGAGCGCGGCGAGCAGCGGCATCGCCATTGGCGTGTACAGCCACGCAAGGTGACGCGGATGGCGGCGTGCAAGGTCCGCAAGTTCACCAAGCAGCGGGCCGTGGTCCTGCCAGAGGCCGCCACCCGATCCGGGCGGCAGCCGCGGACGCAGCACCGTCAGTTGCGGCAACGGCTCGCTGGCCTGCCACGCACCGCTGCCGGCGCCCGCCACCGGCTCCTCGATGAAAAAAATCCGATAGTGCCGCGCCAGCCTCGACATCAGCTGCTGCGGCCGCTGGTAAACGAAATCCCAGCGCAGGTGGGAAAACACGAAAAGGGTTTCCATCGGCTCCGGTGCGGAAATTGAAAGGCTGCTAAAGATTTATGACCGCGCAAGCCCATGCCGTGTTCGACGCGCCGGCTTGCCCGCGCTCAAGAGCGGGCATCGGGTGCAGCACAGAAAATTTTCTGCTTCACAGAAACTATTTCCTGAAGCCATGAACAAAGGGGTGTTCCGTACAGCAATCTTCCTGCCCCGCCATGCCTGCCACCCACGCCCTGCCTGCTTCCGACGTTTCGCTTCCTGATTCCCCTGCCCTGCCACCGACGGCCGCCCTCGCGGGGTCGCTGTTGCAGCGGCTCGCGCTGCCCGCGCTGTTTGCCTGGTTCGGCGTGCTGATGGGCTCCTGGGTCGGCCGCATCCCGGCGCTGCGCGACGGCATGCAAATCTCGCACGCGCAGCTGTCGTTCGTGCTGCTGATGGGCGGGCTCGGCGCGGTGCTGTCGTTCCCGCTGTCGTCGCGGCTGATGGC
>JACCEE012338541.1_pt1 | contig 14077 bp, 9 predicted proteins | sample 7449931 | NCBI WGS metagenome assembly JACCEE01 (sample SAMN15323457, study PRJNA562643) | freshwater metagenome | isolation source: river surface water | place: USA:Blue River Watershed | collected 2017-08-19 | reverse complement strand
CCTTAGATTGTGGTGACTCAAATACTTGTTTTTTTAGTTTGAAGTGTTTTTCGTAGCTTTCATGAAATACTATATTATTAGGTATGTCTTCCCTATAAAACATTTCAAACATTTCTTGTGAAGTATAACCATTTAAACTCTTTTTTGGAGTTCCATTAGGAAATGTATCATATTGAAATGTTATTAAAAAGTTATTGTTTGGATGTTCTTTAGCACATTCATAAAGTTCGTCAATATTATGTTTAATTTGTTCTTTACTTACAGAGCAATATCCTTCTTTACTGTAACTAATTCCAGTAGATTTTTCTTTAAATCCAGTATGAAGATTTTTAGTAACAAGAGCATATGTCTTACCAGATAAGCCTCTGCCTATTCCATATTTAGCACCAAATGAAACTGCTGCTTTTGCACCGCCCGCCCCATGTATTCCTTCTGGGTTTCTCTCATCTGAATCCATTGTCCAAATTATGTCTTCTTCTTTAATATCAATGGTTTTATCGTTTTCAAAAACTACTATTTCGCCATTAAATTGGCTATTTTTGTTTTGAAGTAGCTTTTCTAAATGAGGTTTATAACTATCATGAAAAACTATGTTAGAAGGTATATCTTGGTCTTTAATAAACATTTCTAATATTTCTTGACTTGTATAACCATTCAAACTTTTTTTAGGGGCTCCATTGGGCCAAGATTCGTATTGGTACGTAATTAGAAACTTTTCATGTTTATTATTTTTGGCATATTCATATAATTCAACAATATTAGCTCTAATTTGTTCCTCTGAAACTGAACGAAATCCCGCTTTTTCATAAACAATGCCAGTAGCTTTTTCTACAAACCCTTCCTTGCCTTCCAGGTTCTTGGTAATCAAGCCCCATGTCGAACCAACTTTCCCTCTTGGAAATCCAATCTTTGCACCGAATTTAAGACCAGCCTTGGCTGCTCCAGCACCGTGTATCCCACCAGGATTTGTCCCCATAACAAAGATTTCATTTTCTTCTAATTTTGTAATATGAGTGCCTGTCCAAAATTTCATTTTTTCTGTTGGATTGATTTCTTTCTCTTTCCAATATTTCATGTGTATTCCTAATTTGATAAATTATTTTTCTTACCTATCATTTTACCAAAATATACCTATAAAACAACCTTAAAAATTAATTATATTTTCTCACTTAATCTCTAATTTAAAAATATTGTCCAAAATCTTGACTTATTTGTTTTTAACAAATAGAATCAATAAAAATACAGAGATTGATATGATAGGATATAAAAACAATATTGTCCAAAAATTTAGTCATTTAAAACACTATCCCAAAATTGACATTGATGACAAAAGCTTAAAATTCTTGAAAGAATTAAAAGTTTCACAAGATATCGCTATTGATTATTTTATTGATAGATTTAATTTTTTTCTTTCCATCACTTCCCAGAATTTAACTTTCAAAAAATTAAATAATAAAAAATACATAACAAGCCTTTTAGATGAATTCTATTCCTTTATGTTTAGTAAGGATAATCTTTTTCATTATTCCAAAACAAATCAGGGAAGATATAACAAGATATTTACTGCTATTGAACAATCATTATCAATAACAATAACGAGAGTTTGTAATTTTGATTATGGCAAGTTACCAACGGAAAAATTAGAATATTTTCATGGTTGGTATGTAGGTAAAGGTAAAGAATGTCTATTTATAAATTTAGTTAACTTCTATAATTCATTTGGAAAAAAATTAACTAATGAATATTTTACAAAAATTAAAATGTTTATTCTTGGTAAAAACCTTAAATCATTTAGAGGGCCATTGTTAACTACTTTTCTTAATCATTTGGCGTTAAAAAAAGAATTATTTTTCACTGATGAAGAACTTGTAACCATCATGAAGAATTTTTTTGTAATTCATCAAGAAAAAGGTAATGATATTAATACTGTAAAATCAGAATGGAATTATTTTGTATTTCTAGTGCATTATCTTTTCCCGTTAGAAAACCATGAAAAATATATTTTACCTAAACAAAGTAATTATGATTCCCATATTAAAACTAAAAATGGAAAACAATACAAAACTAAGCTTATTACTGAAATACCTTTAGAATTATATGATAATGAGGTTTTTGATATTCTTTTCAAAAAAATTAATCAAGATGTCAATTTAGTTGCAGAATGGGCAGATTACACTATCAATTATCATTATCAAAAATTTTTAAATGTTAAGGAAGAGTTTAAAGTTAAATCTGAGTATTATAATTTAGGAATCAAAGAAATTGCGATGATAAAATTTGGAAAATATGATCGTATAACTAAAGCACATGTATATGATAGTGATTCTTATTTTAATAGAAATGTTTTATTTGCTGTAGGTATTAAATTAATTTTAAATCATCCAGAAATAACTGATAGCTTCATTTATAATTGTGACTACTTAGGGGAAAAAGATAATATAGTTGGTCTTCAAAATACAGATCAAGGCACATATCTTATCGGATATAAATTAAGAAAAGGACAAAATTTAGCAGAGCAAAAGATATTGTTAAATGAAGATAGTTATAAAGCAATTTCTATTCTATTAGAAATGACTAAAGATATTAGAAAAAATCTTAGAGATAATAATAATCCTTTATATAAAAAATTATTTATTTCTGCGGGGGTTAATAATCTGATTACTTCTGATTTCCCTCAGCAAAGTTTTATGGTAAATAAAGAACCCCATAACCATATAATTAATTACCTTGAAAAACACCATGATGTTTCTTATGAGGATAGTGTTCAATTTGCAAAAAACATTAGTTTAACTAAGGTAAGAGCCTCTAGAGGGGTCCAGGTATATTTTGAAACTCAATCTACTACTCAAATGGCGAAAGCTCTAGGCCATACAAAATACGATCCGCAATTATTGAATAGGTATTTGCCTGCACCAATTTTAGATTTCTTCCAAAGAAGATGGATATTATTATTCCAAAAAGGAATTATTTGTGAAGCAATGAAAGACAGTGAATTCCTTCTAAAAGCAAGCAGTTTCAATAGTATGGAAAAATTAAATACATTTTTGGAAAATCATACATTAAAAAATATTCCTGATGTATCAAAAAAAAATAACAATCAAACCAAAGACGACAACTTAAAAGTCTATATTTCAGTCGATGAAGAAAAAATAGCAGCCTTACTTTCTATTGGCAAGGCTATAGAAAATTCAACAGATTTAAATAAAGTTTCTTCTAAAGCTATCTATTGGAAACAATTGGGAGAAGAAATTGTTAAGGAGATTAACAACAATCACAGCTATATGCAATATAGAGGTATTGTAGCTAATGCCAAAAATAAAATACAAGAAGACCTATTTGATAAGGTTATATATGAATAATTTAGACTTTTTAGACAAATTTATTAATCCAAAGAAAAATGAATATGAAAAACCATCATTTTTAAAATCTAATTTCTTGGATGATATTTGGACTATTGAATACAGTGATAAAAAAACATCTGTAATAGACTTTAAAGTTAAAATGGGTGATGGATTATATTTAACTGATTTAAAGCATGTAAAAACTTTAAACACATTAAAATATTGGATTATTTCCCATACTTTAGATAATGAAAATTATAGAAAATCAAAATCTATAATGGCTGAATCAATTTTTGCTATTTTAACTTTTTTTGATGCATTCAATGTTCATAAAAGTGACACTCAAATTGAAAAATATGGTTTTGAGTACTTATCTGAAAATTTTTTCAAATATACTTTGGACTTAATAGCTGACAACAGTGATAAGTTTATTTCAGTATATCAATTAAAAGAAAGAGTATTTCAATCTTATCTAAAAAAACATAATATTTCTTTCGTTGGTAAAGCTAATGAACACCATATAGATAATTGGACTAGCTTTAATAATTATTACGGTGATATTTCGTTAAAAGAATTATATCCTGATACTATTTTGAAACCTGCAAAAAAACCTGCAATAAACAATATAGAAATAGCAAAAATTAGAATTACTCAGGAATATGAAAATATTTTGCAGGAAGAGGATGAAAACGAATCAAGAAGCTTGTTATCTATTCGGGTTTTTAAAAATGTTTTGATTTCATTAAGGAATTTAAATAATCATATTAATAAATTTGAACATCCTGTTTCTTTACCTAACAAAAAAACATTAGAAAATATAGGGCATTTTACTACACAGTATAAAAGTAAAGGTAGATTTAAAACTGTTCCTTCTCATATTGTATTTTCATATGTGAAAAATGCTATTGAATTTCATTATAAATATGGACATGATATTGTAGAAACATATAATTCATTTTATCAAGTTTTGAAACAAAAAAAATATGATTTCAACACATTTAAATATACGGAAGAACTCAATAATATATTTTTAAGCTGTCTCACCCCTAAACTCAAAGACACAGGCGTTACAGCGATTAAGGCTGAAAATAACAAACTGTATGACGGTAAAGAACGTTTTGAAACATTAAGAAAAAACACCTATTTTTATGATTTATTAAAAGTTTATTACGGATCGGTTCAAATTGTTATTGGAGCATTAATGGCACGAAGACAATCAGAATTAGTTTCTTTAAAAGTAGGTGAATGTATTGACGAAATATCTTCTTCATTAATATTCAAACAGTCTAAAAGCACTAAAGGTATATTCGGCACAAAAAATACACTTTATCTACCCATTGATAACCTTGGGATAGAAATGATTAAAAACCTAGAAAAACTACACTTTAATAGACAGGGAGAGGCATTATTTTCAATGCCACAAATTAAAAATATTTTTACATTTAAAAATTCTGTTGATAATACAACTTATTCAGAAAACCTGGATTTTTTCATAGATTATACTCAAGGTGAATTAAAAGATGGTAAAAGGTATTATGTTAGACAGCATCAATTAAGAAGATTTTTTGCTATGTGTTTTTTTTGGGGTAGTGGTTTCGGTTCGTTAGATACTTTAAGGTGGTTTATGGGACATACGGATGTTGAACATGTCTATCACTACATAACAGAGTCTACTTCAGGGGAAGTTTTAAGAAATGTAAAAACACAATTTTTACTAGAAAATGTTCAAAAATATGAAAACCTATTGTCATTGATTAAAAACAAATATCACACTGAACAATTTGACCTAATTGATAGCAACGATTTAGAGGTTTATATTAGTGACTTGTTAGATAATGAGCAAATTGTAGTTGAACCTGAATTTATGCAAAATAATCAGCAAGAAAACTATAAAATTATAGTAAAAATTAAAGGAGAAGATTATGTTTGAGCAAAAAATTTCAAAAAATGATAAAAGTATATTAAATCTTCATCGTTATTTAATACAAATCATTAAAAATCCCGCCAACTTTAATGATAGCATTGACTTATCTTCATTAAAATCGCAAGGCAACTTGGCTAAAATTGAGAATAAAGAATATGAAATATCAGCAACATCTTTAAACACTTTAAAAAGAAGAACACCTGAACTGCTTCCAGGAGGCTTTAATGAATTGGAAACATTAAGAAATCAAGCTTACGAAGCTATTTTCAATCTTAGAAATCCTAATCCACCAAAAGAAAAAGATTCAACGGATAATACTAAAAAATTAGAAGTTGAGATTGAAAACTTGAAACGAACTCAAATATTAATGACTTCCTTATTTTTAGATAGTTTAAAAACTATTGAAGGTATTCAAAATGTTCATTCTGTTGAAATCATTCATAAACAATTATTAGACTTGTCTAATAAAATGAAATCTTATGGGCTTTTAGATAGTAATCTTTTATCTTTAACTGAAACATCTAATATTATTGCTTTTAACAAGGGGCAGAAATGAGTGCTTCATTAACTTTTATTAGAAATATGGAAATACCAATCTATTTTTTTAATAACAAATTTAAAACTAAAGTGTTTTCTAAATTTCCATTTTTTACTTATAGTAATGGTGTTCCTTGCTTACCATTGAACTCCTACATTCAATCAGAGCAAATAGTGAAATTAAGTGAAGAAACACTTTTTAAAATAGCTTATTCACTTACCCATATATTAAGATTTTGTGAATCTAACAAAATAAAATTATCCAACTTTATTGAAAATGACTTACTAGCATTTAGCCAATCCTTACAAGAGGAAGATAGAGAAAATAGAACGACTGTTTTTATATTAAGTAATACACTATCTTTCTTTAATTATTTAGGTGATAAGTTTTTGGATATTGATAATTACTGTATTGATGTTCTACATTGTTTTTATAAGAAAACAGTCACTAAGGGTAACAAAGAAGTGAAGTCTTTATCACATATATGTTTTCCTACACAGGAGCCGACGAAAAGACGTTCTCCCGTTTCCCTGGGCAACATACAAAAAATGTATGAAAGTGTCGTGGAAACAAGCAAGTCTACATTTATTCAGAAGCGGAATAGGGTTATTCTGAAGTTATTGGAAATTACAGGCGCTAGAGTTGGTGAAATCGCTTTGTTAAAGGTGGAAGACATTCAAGACCTATTTAACCAAGAGAATCCTTCCCTGAAAATGAGAACTTTAAAGAGAAGAGGTGGATTAATAGATTATAGGTATGTTCCCGTTAATAAATCTGACTTTAATGAAATACTTACTTATATCAAAATATATCGTTCTAAGGTCATTAAAAATACCATTGGGAAGACTAACGATGAAGGATTCTTATTGGTTAATGAAAACACAGGAAAAGCTATTTTATCAATCACTATCACAAATGAAATCAATAAGATTAGAAAAGCTGCCAAAATAGAAGAAAATGTTTGTGCTCACATGTTTAGACATAGGTTTATTACTAATTTATTCATTCAATTAATAAAACAATATGATATTCAAAACAAAGATCAGTTTAGGAACTCCTTAATGGATTTGGAAAACCTTAAGGTTTATATTCAACAGGCTACAGGTCATAAAAATGTTCAAGCTTTAGATCATTATATTGATATTGCTAAAAGTGAACTTACCAATATGGATAGTGTAGTTGGTAATGTGCTACAAGTAAGAGATATTGAATCTATAGAAAAAGAAAAGCAGAGATTACTTAACATGCTTAAGAATAAAGAAATTTCTACAGCAGAATATATTAAACAAATAGAAAATATATAAAAAATGATTTTACAAAAAAAAATTAATTTAGATAAAGAATTTAAAGCATGTGATTATGTTCGCGCAGAAATTCCTCAAAGAATAACAAATATTAATTTTTTATTAAAAAAAATAAAACAACTAAAATTATATAAAGCAGAAAACCAGGATATTAATGATTTTGCATTATTTATCGAAAATCTAGCTAACGAAAAGCATGGCTCGCAAAGAAACAATCATAATTACATGTATACTTTTCTTAAAGAGAAAGTAGATACATATAAACGAATTAAGTATGATGAACTTCAAGAATCCATAAGTAGAGGAAAGCTTCCCTATGCAAAAAATCTATCACCAGCAACAATCATGAGTAATTATTATTTATCCAATGAAACAGAAAATATGTTATATGTGGATAAATTAGAAACTTCTTTTCGTATTTTTATTAGGGGGGAAAGAGGACACTTGTCATCAAAAGATAAATTTATTAATCTAGGCCCAATGAATGTTGTTTCTCCTACGGGTCAGCAAGTGTCAATAAAAGAAGCATTTTTTAAAGTTAATAATGATAAATTATATGAAGAAGAAATAGATGATATAAAAAACTATTTTGCATTACAACTTACTAGAAGAGAGTTTTTTTTATATGATGTGCTTAAAAAGTGTATAAAGAATAAAGATTTAGAGTCATTAGATTTATTGGACTATATGACTTGTAAATATATTTATAATAAATCACTAAAGGAAAATTTCAATAATTGGTTAACACATATTGGAAATGGTGATATAGAGATCTGCCAAGTTCAATACAAAGAATCAACTTTAGGATTTACACATAAAGAAGCACTTAATATAAAAACAATGCCTGGAGAAAAAGATAGTGTTTTTAGCAATATGGCAATTACTGAATCACATACATTTTTTGTTTCGGAATTAATAAATTCGATAAATCTGTCACATTTAAACGGAACACTAACATTGAATGGAATGGAAGAATTTTCATTAGAAGAAATAGAAAAAACAAATAAACTTCTAGTTACTTTAGGTAGTGCTAGTAAATTATGCTATCTAATGATTGGAAGTATAAGTAAAAAATTATTTGATAAAATAAATTTTGTTATTCATTATTTTTGGGATGAGTGTATGGTTCATCAAGTGTTATTGAATCTATTACTAAAGAAAGATTCAAAGTTAAATAATATAGAGTATTTCAAAGATGCAAAAATATCTGAAGAAACTTTAGCAAGAGCTAAATTTATGAGATCTATGTTTCAGTTAAGCGAAAAATATGAAAAGGAAATTAAAAAGGTATAAAATGAACCATACAATATTTATGAATGAATTTAAATCATTCCAAAATCAATTACAGAAGATTGAAGCTAAATTTGGTTTGTTTGATGATTTAACTAATTATAAAAACATATGTTTAGCAATAGAGGACTTACTTAATAATTATCATAACAATGCTACAAACTATAATTTAGAAGCATATATTAGATTGGTTGAAGATTTTAAGGGTGCAATAGATTTAATAGACCCATCAATTAAATTTCCTAAAGGGTTAGGCATAGATCCTTTATATCATTTTAAAAGAGCGTTTTCTTCTTTCATGAATGATATTATAAGTCAAAGCCTAATTTTAAAAGTATCTCAAAAAAATATGTCACAAGAAAGGAAATGTTTTGCTCCACATCATGATTTAAAAAATTGTAGTGTTGAAATAATTGGGGCACACACTATCTCAAATGGAAATAACTTTAAAAATAAGCAATTATATACTTTTGATAAAGTTTATTTTAAAAAAGAAATACAATATGATTCTAAGCTAAAGAAAATATCTCCGGAAGAGGCTTCAATAGGATATGTTTTTTGTAAAAATCATGATGCCCCCTTATTTTCAGCGATAGAAATCAATAACAACATAGATATAAGCAATCCTTCTCATCATCTATTACAAAACTATAGAATTTTTTATAAAATGTATTCTGAAGATAGAATCAATATTAAAGAGAATATTCAAAACAAAATAATAGAAGAGCTGGAGAAAAAATATTCACAAACTCCTTATTCTTCTATATATTTAAAATCAGAAATAAATAATTTTATAAAAGCTGAAAAGAATAAAGATAAAATAACAAAAGAAAAGCAGCTAAGTTATGATATAGATACTCAATCAGATGCAATCTTTAGAAGATGCTCAAAACAGGATTTGAGTTATTTGGTTTTCACTTTAAATATTGACACTAAAATTTTTTCTAGCTCGTGTGGGATGGCAAAATATATCAATAATAAAATGGATAATGATACTGAATTATTATATTTTCATATCCTTCAGAATAAAAATAATCCTTGCATTATTTTTTCAGGTATAAAAACAAAAAATTTAGTTGATACATTAAAAATAATCGAATCTTATTATAATGAAGATAAAACTGAATTTATAAAGTTTATATGTAGCTTTGCATGCATGACAGATAATACTTATTTTACTGAGGAAATTTTCAATAATGCCTCCTTGAAGGAAAAATTTGAAAACTATTACAATTTAGATAACCACATTTTATTTGAAAATCATACATCTGAAATTTTTAATATAAGATTATTTAAAAAAGAATTAATTGAGTTAAATATTCAAGAAACTCAATTTTTATTTAGTATAAAAGACAAAATTAAAAACTATCAATAATATCAGGTTATAAATTAAAAAAAGAGGCGAAACCGCCTCTTTTTTACTGTAAATCTATTTTCTCTTCCATTAATATTTTATAAATAATTGATTCCAAGTATTCTTTTTGTTCGAATATTTCCTTGTTCAACTGATATATGCCTTTATTTTCATTTTTTTCATCATCGTTAAAATATAAAACTTCTATTTGCTCTTTAACTTCTTTAGGGAACAATGGAATAGGTATATCAATAATATTTTCCTCTACTAACCCCCCTCCATTTGCTTTAGATTTTACAGAGCTTAAATATTTCTGTATATTTTTACCAGTTAAAAGGGCTGATATAAAAACAATATCTTGATCAACTTCTAAAAATTTCAAGCTATCATTTATAATAACATCTAAACCTTCAGGTTTATATAAAGCATAAGTTCCACCTTTTCTTGGAACGATTATTCCTTCATTAGAATGAACTTTAACTTTATTCTTTACATAAACATTAATAAACTTATCATATGTTCTATTATAATTCATTTCTGTTGGTCTAATAAATATTGGTAGTTGTTTAATATTCTTTTCCACAAATATTGGAGTTGCACCACTATAAATTTTATATTTGTAATTACGCACTCTTTTAAAACCGTGCTTATAATTTTCTAAAAGCGAATAGTTGTCAATAAAATTCTTTTGATATAAAGACGTATCTAATCTTTTTATATTAAAAATTGTGCTTTTTTTAGGATACGAATAATGTTGATTATTTTTTAATTGATTATTGATTAATTCTTGTTCAATAATTTTATCTATTTGTAAATTCTTTATTTTAATATTTTTTTCTTTATCTAATATGTCCTGAACAATAGAAGAAACTAGATTTTCAACCATACTAGGATTGTCATTGTTTTTAACAGTGGGAAAAGGGATTTTAATAGTATTAAGTGCTGACTTGTCCATTCTTGGATATAATGACGAATTCAATATTAAACTAACTTGCTCATTAAAAAATTTACTTTTCATTATCCCAAAGATGTAATCTAAATTTCTATTTTTTTTCAGGTTTCTTAAGACAATCAATGCTTTTGAAGATACGAGATTTTCTGTTTCATTAGTAATTTTTCCTATTCCTCCCAAATAAGTTCTAACTGTAGAAACTATAATATCATCTGCTCTCAATCTAAATAGGCTTGTCGTAGAAATATCTATCTCCCTTTTGACTTCAGGATTAACTGTTCCAGTTAGGTTATTAATAGACCCAATTTCTACATAATTATAATATTTTTTTGTATTCTTGATATTAATAGATTCATTGCTTATATCAAACAGGTTTGTTAATGAATCGAAATTACTATTAAGAATAACCTCTTTATACCTTAATGGAGCTAAGATACTGCTATTATTTTTAATGTCATTTATTCTTATTTTACATTTATTTTTAATAAACATGTTATTTCCTTATTCTCCAAAAGATTTTTTAACTTCTTCTTCTTGTGAATTTAAATATTCTTTAAATTCTGTTGTCATATGCGAAAAATCTTCCTCCAATTTCTGAGAAAGCTCAAATGTGTTTTCATCTATTTTGAATACTGGCTCAAAATGAACAGTCCTATTTTTGGTTTTTACTTCATATCCTAAATTTTCAATTTCTTTTATATAAACTTCATAATCGTTGGTTAATAAATATTGTTCATTAGATTTTGGTTTATATGCAATAATAACAGTAGTAGCTACTCCGGTTTCCCCAAATGTATTACTTGGTAAATCAAAAAGAGCAACTATTCTCATTCTTTCCATAAACCATTCTCTTACATTCTCCCATTCTTTGATGCTAGCTATAGAATTAGAAAGAACAATCGCCATTCTTCCGCCTTCTTCTAATATTTTATAAGCATTTTCTAAAAATAGTGCCCCCATATCCATTGAGTTTGGATATACTATATTTCCTTCTTTATTTGGTGAGCTTTTAATTTTATATGTATCATATAATTCGACTGTTTCTCTCGGTAAATCCCACTTTCCTTCGTGTCCGGTTTTTAAATCTCTTCCCTTGCCAAAAGGTGGATTTGTAGCAACTATTTTAAATTTTTTAATATCTTGTGAAGAGTCTGTCAAATGATTCCAGGTTGTAGGGTCATAATTTTTAGTTGTAAAACAACCTTCTTTCATAACCGTACCATCAATTAACAACTTTTGAGATAATGAATTCATATGCTCTAAGTTAGCTCCACCATCACCATTTAAAACTAAATTTAATTCTGCTAATTTTAAATTTGATGATTCCAAGTCAAAACCGTATAAATTATCAGCATTCAAAGGAAAATCGGCTTCATTCCTGTGTGTATGCTTGTAAGCCATTGCAGGAAAGTCAGCTATTCCACAGCAAGGATCGCATAGTTCTTCACCCTTTTGGGGATTTAATAATTTAATAATTGCTTTAATGACTGGAATTGGAGTAAAAAATTGATCCTTATCGGCTTTTTGCCTATCATTTCCAAAGTTATTAAATATAATTTGATTAAAGCTTTCATTAGTTGCCTTTAAAATAGCTTTCTTTTGAAAGCATTCAACCACTTCCATTAAAAATATTTCATCTTTTGGAGTTAATGGTCTTAAATTAGAATCATACTGAAAGACCCTCTTAGTTTGAGATAGTATCTTTGAATATTCTTTTTGAGCAAATTTATATAAATCAGAAACTCTCACTCTAAAATCTTTAATTTTGGTTCCATCTTTTTCTTCTGGTAAAATAAAAAAGGAACAATTCATTTTTTCTCTTTTGCTTCTTTTTTCATCAAAAACTTTTAGAGTTAAAAATTCAACAATTAATTGATGAATATCACTTTCAGGACGAATTCTATCTTTTGCTCTTTTTAGTGTGTTTATTTGCTCTGTAAAACTTGCTTCATCAATAGCATCAAGAGCATCAAATGTAAGCTTGGTTAAATCTGAACTGCTTTGATTATTTTCTAAAAAATCTTGTTGGCTAGGCAAATCAATTAATGAATCTCTATTCTCTAAATTCCAACCAACAAAAACACCGTTTTCTAGTTGTTTGTTCTCATAGAAGCGAACTAATTCACTATTCCCTGTTTTTTTAAAAATTAAAACATCATTTTTATTATCAAAATAAATTCCAAAAATTCTATCTTTAGATTCATTTTCTGCCATTGCAGGACGCAATTGATTTTCTATTGCACTTTGAACACTTTTAGCATTCTTTTTTGCTTCGAAAACTACTAACATATTTTGCCTTATACTTTTAAAATCTTTATTTTTAGATGCATATTCAAAATCTTTATGCCAATCTTTATTTTTAAAGATAACCACATCGGGATTAATACTTTTACCTCCATTGCCTTTGGGAATGGGAAACTCAACACACATATATTCTTTTTGGAACATTCCTGAATTTATGAGACTCCAAACTAAACGAGCACGAATATATTCTTCTGAATGTTTTCCACTTTTATCTTTTGTGCTTGCTTTACTGCAAAAAGATTTAACTCCCAACTCATCTTCATACCATTTAGAGTCAATAAATTGTAAAATTTCAAACTTTTTTTCAAAAGCTTCAAAGTAATTTAAAATATTTTTATTCATAAGAATCCTTGTTCTTTTTATTATTGTGTTTCAAGGATTAATATTTAAACAAAAAAAGTCAATACTAATACTTGAAAAAGTATATACTTTTGTTATTAGGAAAGAAAAATGGATTTTTTATGAAAAATAAAATAAAAACAATGAAAATTGAAGAACAGTTTGAAAGAGAAGTTAGCTGTTTATGTAAAACACTTCACACAAATTTTTCTAATAAAACTAAAGAACTTTTATTAGAATGGAAGATTAAAGAGGAAAAAAGACTAAAGAAGGAATCTCCGGACTTATATAATAAATACCGAGATGAATTAAACAAAAAATAAAAAATTGTTAAAAATTACACGCTTATTTTTCTGGACAATATAGTGGACAACTTTAATAAGATTAGAGAACTGGGTTTGAGCCAAAAACAAAAATATCATTATCTTTGAGTTCTCTGATTAAATTACCGTTCCAATAAAATCTTTCAGTCATATATTTTTACCTTTAATATATTGTAACATAAACCTAAGAACTTTCAAATTGCAGTTATGAATGTTTTGATGTATAATTCAACATAAAGGAAATACATATGAGTTTAATTCAGCCTCTTTTTAATTGTAACCTAGATATCGTTGGAGATGTTCATGGAGAATTGGAAGCATTAAGAAAACTAATGAAAGTTTTAGGATATGATGAAAATGGAAATCATTCTGAAAGTAGGAAGTTGGTTTTTGTTGGTGACTTAGTTG
>JACCEE012532976.1_pt1 | contig 14078 bp, 13 predicted proteins | sample 7449931 | NCBI WGS metagenome assembly JACCEE01 (sample SAMN15323457, study PRJNA562643) | freshwater metagenome | isolation source: river surface water | place: USA:Blue River Watershed | collected 2017-08-19 | reverse complement strand
CTGCTCGGCGGCGACAACGCCGTGGTGATCGCACTGGCGTGCCGCTCGCTGCCCGAGGCACAGCGCACCAAAGGCATTTTGTGGGGGACCGCTGGTGCCATCGTGCTGCGCGTCATCCTGATCGCTTTTGCCCTGACCTTGCTGGCCATTCCCTACCTCAAGCTCGTCGGCGGGGTGCTGCTGGTGTGGATCGGAGTGAAGCTGCTGATGCCGCAAGACGATGACGAACACGGCAACATCGCGGCCAGCGACAAGCTCTGGGGCGCCGTCAAAACCGTGATCGTGGCCGACCTGGTGATGTCGATCGACAACGTGATCGCCATTGCCGGTGCCGCCCAGGGTGCTGGCGAGCAGCACCAGATGCCGCTGGTGATTTTTGGCCTGCTGGTGAGCATCCCCATCATTGTCTGGGGCAGCCAGCTGGTGCTCAAGCTCATGGACCGCTTCCCCATGATCATCACCCTTGGCGGCATGCTGCTGGGCTGGATTGCCGGCACCATGATCCACACCGACCCGGGCCTGGTCAGCTACATCCCGCAGGACAAGGCCTGGAACTACGGACTGGGCATCGCTGGCGCGCTGCTGGTGCTGGTGATCGGCAAGGCCCTGGGCTCCAAGAAAGAAGCCCCCGCTGAAGTCTGAACCCCTTGGAAGCGGAAGGGCGGCGGCTTACCATCGCCCTTCCAACAACCACATCCAAGGGAGGATGACATGCGTGACTCTGTGCAAAAAGGCCTGACACTGATCGAGCTGATGATCGTGATTGCGGTCATCGGCATCCTGGGGGCGCTGGCCCTGCCGGCCTACCAGGACTACACGATACGGGCCAAGGTGTCCGAAATGCTGCTGGCCGCCAATGGCTGCAAGACCGCCGTGACCGAGGCCATCAGCTCGGCCTCGGGGGCCGATGTTTCGGCTGTGCTGACACGGTCGTGCGAAAGCCAGACCTCCAAGTACGTCAGCGGCATCGCCGTCGATGCCAACGGCGTGATCACCGTCACCGGCAACCACGAGAGCCTGCGCGGCAGCACCAGCGCTTCGGCCAACGCGATCGCACTGACCCCACTGCAAAGCGGCGAGACGGCCATCAACGGCAGCACCGACGGCGGCAAGAGCGTCAGCGGCTGGCGCTGTGGCCCGGCCAGCAGCAACCCGCTGCCCGCCAAATTCCTGCCGGCGTCATGCAAGGCCTCCTGAGCCCCTGCCGCCACCCTGAACATGCGCAGCCTGCGGGCTGCGTTTTGCTTTGATGGACACGCCCCTCGGGGCGCAGCACCAGCAGCGCCTGCCCGCACTGCTGGTGGTGCTGCTGATGGTGCTGCCCTGGGTCCAGCCCTGGGCGCCCGGACCGGAGCCGAACACGGTGCCCGTGCTGCTCAGCTGGGCCACGCTGGCGCTGCTGCTGGCCCTGGGCCGCTGGCCCAGCGCGCACGCGCTGGCCCAGGCCTGGGTGTGGGCGGCACTGGCCAGCAGCGCCATGGGGCTGCTGCAGTTTTTTGGTGAAGCCGCTCGGCTGGGCGGCTGGGTGCATGTGCCGGCCTACCTGGGCGATGCGGTCGGCAACCTGCGCCAGCGCAACCAGCTCGCCACCCTCACCAGCCTGGGTGCAGTGGCACTGCTGTGGTGGCGCCACCAGGGGCTGGCCGGCGGCCATGCCCTGTGGATGATGGCCCTGCTGGCCCTGGGCAACGCCGCCACCGGCTCGCGCACCGGCCTGCTGCAGTGGCTGCTGCTGCCGGCCTTGCTGCTGACCTGGCAGGGCGGCCTGCGCGCGCGCCCGGCGCCATGGTCCTGGCGCCTGCTGGGCTGGGGGCTGGCGGTCTACCTGCTGGCCGCGCTGGTCTTGCCACAGGCCCTGGCACTTTGGCGCGGCAACGGGGGCGACAACGTCGTCGCGCGCATGGGCGCGCTGGGCGGCTGCGGCTCGCGCCAGGTGCTCGGGGCCAATGTGCTGCACCTGATCGGCCAGCAGCCCTGGACCGGCTGGGGCTGGAACGAACTCAAATACGCGCACTACATGGCCAGCTACCCCGGCACCCGCTTTTGCGACATCCTGGGCAACGCCCACAACCTGCCGCTGCACCTGGCCTTCACCTTCGGCGTGCCGGCGGCACTGGCCGCCCTGCTGGGCCTGCTCGCGCTGCTGTGGCACGCCCGGCCGTGGCGGCTGGAGCAGGCCACCGACAGCCTGGCCTGGGGCGTGCTGGCCATGGTCGGGCTGCACAGCCTGCTCGAATACCCGCTCTGGTACGGTCCGTTCCAGGTGGCCACGCTCGCCGCCGGGCTGCTGCTCTGGCGCCGCGCCGGCGTGTCACTGCAGGCACCCGGTGCGGCACTGCGCGCCCTGGCCTGGGCGGCGCTGGCCCTGATCGCACTGGTGGGCTTGGACTACCAGCGCGCACGGCAGGTCTACCTGCCCGCCGCACAGCGCTGGGCCATCTGGGCCGAAGACCCCTGGACGGCCGCAGGCCATTCGCTGTTTTTCGGAAAGGCCGTGCGGTTTGCCCAGGTCACCACCACACCGGTCACCGCCGACAACGCTGCGGCCATGCTGCAGGCGAGCCAGGCCATGCTGCACTACTCGCCCGAACCGCGCGTGATCGACCCGCTCATCCACAGCGCACGGCTGGCCGGCGAGGACGCACTGGCGCGCTGGCACGAGGCGCAGAAAACGGCGGTCTACGGCGCCGGCGGCCACTGACCAGCCCGCAGCACACGCCTGCCCTACAGTAGGGCCTGGACACTGAGGAGAACCCCATGCGTATCGCTTGGACCTGGCCATTTGTTGTGACCGCGCGCCACATGGCGGTCGGCGCCGTGCTGGCGGCCCTGGCCGGATCAGGGGCGCAGGCTCAGGAGGGCCTGCGCAAGCTGCGCGCGGACGGGCCGAACGCCCAGGCGCTGGGCCAGACGCAAGGCTATCCGGCCTGCATCAATGCGCTGCAGCAGGCCTCATGCCGTGTCGGCACCTGGTCGGGCGGCAGCACCGGCCAGACCCGCCAGGGCGTGCTGCCCTCGGCCCATCCCTGGCCACTGCCCGACCACGCCTCGCCGCCACCCATTCGCTGGCGCTGGGGCCTGATGAGCCAGACGGTGGACGACTACATGGACGCGACCCAGAGCACCGGCCTGCTCATCCTGCACAAGGGCCAGGTGGTGGCCGAGCGCTACCAGTACGACCGCCAGCCCGGCATGCCGATGCGCTCGTTTTCCATGGCCAAGACCTTCACCGCCATGCTGGTGGGCATTGCCCACGACAAGGGCCTGATCCGCTCCCTCGACGACCGCGCGGCCGATTACTGGCCGGAAATCGCGGCCTCCGCCTACGGACAGACGACGATCCGCAACCTCCTGCGCATGGCCTCGGGTGTGCCCTTCCGGGAGCTCTACACCTGGACCCCGGACGATGACAACTGGGTCTGGGGCATGGTGCTTTACCACCCGCGCAACGCCAACCAGCCGGGCAAGATCGAGGAATTCCTCAACGTGCGCACCGCGCGTGAAGTGGAACAGGGCCAACGCTTCCATTACGCCTCGATCGAAACCGAAATCCTCGGGCGCGTGCTGCGCCGGGCGACCGGGCAGTCGGTGGCCCGGCTCACCCAGGACTGGCTGTGGCAACCCATGGGCGCGGAGAACGCCGCGCACTGGCTGGTCAGCAGCACCGATGGGGCGGAAGGTGTGGCTGGCAGCTTCAATGCCTCGCTGCGCGACTACGGCCGCTTCGGCATGCTGCTGGCCAACGATGGCGTGCGCGATGGCCAGGCCATCATCCCGCGAGAGTTCCTGCTGGACGCCACCGACCCCCAGCGCCAGCCGCCGGCCTTCCGGCCCAGGGTGGCCACGCCCTTCATGGGCTACGGCTACCAGACCTGGCTGCTGCCCTACAGGACCCGGACCTTTGCACTGCAGGGCATCCATGGCCAGACGGTGTATGTGCAGCCGGCCAGCCAGATCGTGATGGTGCAGACGGCGGTGCACACCGCCCCCAGCGGCCGGCAGGACCTGCAGCCCTACCACTATCGGAATGCGCTCTGGGAAGGGGTGCTGCGCAGCCTGGGCGGCAGGGTGGACTGAAGGCGCAGGAGCCTTAACCCACCCAGCTGCCGCTCTTGCCCCCGTGCTTTTCCAGCAGCTTCACATCGGTGATGACCATGCCGCGGTCGGCGGCCTTGCACATGTCGTAGATGGTCAGCAGGGCGACCTGCACGGCGGTCAGGGCTTCCATCTCGACGCCGGTCTGGCCGACGTTTTCAGCGGTGGCGGTGCAGGCGATTTCGCTGGCCTCGGGCAGCACTTCAAACTCGACCGCGACGCGCGTGAGCGCGATCGGGTGGCACAGCGGGATCAGCTCGCTGGTCTTTTTGGCGCCCATGATGCCCGCCAGGCGCGCGATGCCCAGCACATCGCCTTTCTTGGCGCTGCCTGACGCGATCAGCGCCAGCGTGGCCGCCTGCATGCGGATGCGGCCGGCGGCCACCGCCGTGCGGTGGGTGCTGGCCTTGCCGCCGACGTCAACCATGTGGGCCTGCCCTTGGGCATCGAAGTGGGTCAGGGGGGAGGTGTTCGTGCTCATGCGGCCGCCGCGAAAAGGGATTTACGGAAGGTTGACGACAATGGCGCATGATACGGTCAATCACCTGCTGACCCGAACACCGAACCTTGAAAGCCATCCCCTCACCACCCGCTGCCGGCCATCGCTGGCCCGCGCGCCTGGGCCTGGTCGTGCTGTGCTGGAGCCTGTGCACCACACCGGCGCTCCCTCAGCGCAATGCCTTGCCATCGCTGGGCGAGGGCGAAGCCATTTCACTGGCAGCCGAGCGCCAGTTGGGCGACCGCATCATCCGCGAGCTCTACCGCGACCCGGATTTCCTCGAAGATGCGGTGCTCGACGAGTACATCGCCCGGCTGTGGACGCCACTGGTGAATGCGGCGGCGGCGCGTGGCGAGCTCTCGCAGGAGCTGCGCGAACGTTTTGCCTGGCGCATCCTGCTGAGCCGGGACCGCTCGGTCAACGCCTTCGCCCTGCCCGGCGGTTACCTGGGCGTGCACCTGGGGCTGATCGCGGCGGTGGGCACGCGCGACGAGCTGGCCTCGGTGCTGGCGCATGAGCTCAGCCACGTCACGCAGCGGCACATCGCTCGACAAATCGAGGCGCAGGGCCGCATGGCGCCCTGGATGATCGGCTCGCTCATCCTCGGCGCACTGGCGGCCAGCAAGAACCCGCAGGCCACACAGGCCCTCATCGTGGGTGGCCAGGCCGCAGCGATCCAGTCGCAGCTGAGCTATTCGCGCGAGATGGAACGCGAGGCCGACCGCGTCGGCTTTGGCGTGCTCAGCGACGCCGGCTACGACCCGCGGGGCTTTGTGACCATGTTCGGCAAGCTGCAGCAGGCCGCCGGCGTCAATGACAGCGGCGCCTTCCCCTATTTGCGCAGCCACCCCCTGACCACCGAGCGGATCGCCGACATGCAAAGCCGTCTGCCGATGGGCACCACAGGCGCGGCCCCGCCACAGGACCTGGAGCAGGCGCTGGTGTCGGCCCGCGCACGCGTGCTCTCACAATCGCTGGTTGACAGCCTGCGCGCCTGGACGCGCTGGCCGGCCAGCCTGCCCGCGCAGGCCACGCCGATGCAGCAGGCCGGCAGCCTGTACGCCGCCGCACTGGCGCACCAGCTGCTGCGCGAGCCCGAGCAGGCACAGCAGCAATGGCAGCGACTGCAGGCGCTGACCGCCGAGCAGCCTGCCGCCGCACGCCTGGCACGCCTGCTCGGCGCCGAATTGCGGGCGGCGCGGGGTGAACATGCCCTGGTGCTGCAGGGCTTGCAGCCCTCGGTGATGCAGGGCCGCTGGCCAAGGCCGGAGCTGGTGTTGGCAGCGCAGTCGCTGGTGCGGCTGCCGGGTCATCCAGCCATTGCCGTGGTGCAGCAGCAGCTGCGCCTGCAGGTGCAGGAGGCGCCACACGATGCGCAGGCCTGGAACCTGCTTGCCGGCTTGCAGGCCGCGCAGGGGCAAAGTCTCGCTGCGCTGCGGGCCGAAGGCGAGGCGCAGCTGGCACGCATGGACCTGCAAGGGGCACTCGACCGCTTCAGGGCCGCCCAGGATGTGGCCCGGCGCGGCAACCCGCAGGCGGGCGAGCACATCGAGGCCTCGATCGTGGACACCCGGGTGCGCGAGGTCCAGGCCCGGCTGCGGGAAATGCAGCTCGAGCGCTGAACAGCGAGAGTCGTTCAGTTGGCCGAAGGCTCGGGCTGGCTGCGGCGCGTGGCCCAGGCACCCAGACCCAGCACACCGACCACCGCGACGGCGTAGGTCAGCCAGCTCAGCCAGGCTTGTCCGGGGGCGTCAAAGACGCCGTCCAGGACGGGTTCGGAGACGATCATCTTGGCAGCGGTGAACGCCAGCACGGCGGCTCCGGCCTGGATGATGATGGGGAAACGCTCGACCAGCTTGAGCACAATGGAGCTGCCGAACACGACGATCGGCACACTCACCAGCAGGCCGATGATGACCAGGTCCCAGGAGCCGTGCGCAGCCCCGGCCACGCCCAGCACGTTGTCCACGCCCATCAGTGCATCGGCCACGATGATGGTCTTCATCGCACCCCAGAAGGTGGTGGCGGCCGGGCCGTGTTCGTCATGGTCGCCGGTGTCGGCAATCAGCTTGTAGGCAATCCAGAGCAGGCCCAGACCACCGACCAGCATCAGGCCGGGAATCTGCAACAGCCAGACCACACAAAGTGTCATCACGCTGCGCACGGCGATGGCCCCGGCCGTGCCCCAGATGATGGCTTTTCTCTGCAGGTGTGGGGGCAGGTTGCGGGCCGCCAAGGCGATCACGATGGCGTTGTCGCCGGCCAGCACCAGGTCAATCAGGATGATGGCCAGCAGGGCGGACCACCAGGGGGCAGACAGGAATTCCATGAATGTCTCTCTCCAAAATGTGCACGGTTCCTGGGGGGCTTGTCCCTGTCGGGCGACTGTCCGGCGAAGTGCGCCGCACGCATGACCTCGACAAACCCTCACAGGCATTTATCGAAGGTCTTGCTCAGCCCGGAAGCACCGGGCCCAGCACACCGGAAGCCCGCTGGGCTTCGTCATGACGGCGTGCTGATGGCAGATGGCTCATCTGCCGCAGGGAGCTACTCCCCTTCTGCGAGGATTACACCCCGGTCGGCAATTCCCCGGTGGACGCAAGGACATGGCACACGATGGGGGCGGCGGGCGCAGCCCCGGACACGCCAGCCCGGCAAGGGGGCGGTCCAGCGGCTATGATCGCCTCCCCTGTTGTTCAGACCATGGCCGGAATCCACATCACCGACATCGAGGCCGCCATCAACCATTGGCGCGCCAAGAACCCCTCACCCGACGGGGTCACGCTGCCGCGCGAGCTGCGCGCATTGGCCGAGGTGTATGCGCTGATGGTGTACTACCGGCAGGACCTGGCCGACGAATTCAGCCTGCCGCGCGATGCGGCCGAGGCCTTCCAGGACTGGTATGCCACCACGCCGGACACGCCCTGCATCGCGATCTGCTCGACCAGCCAGGGGGATGCCTCCTGCAAAGGCTGCGGCCGCACGTTCGAGGAAGTGCAGCTGTGGACCGAAATGAGCGCCGGAGAGAAGCGGGCCGTCTGGCGCCGCATCTCGCTCGAGGGCACGTCCTGGCGCTTCAACCGCTATGCGGAGCGGGCTGCCGAGCACCGCCAGCAGGCCCGGGCCGCCGCCGCGGCACAAACCCTGCTCCCCCTGTAGGAGCGGTCAGAGGCCGCTCCTGCAGCCAAAGGGTCACCAGCCCAGGCCCAGGTGCAGCGGCAGGTACACGGCCATGCCCAGCACAATCGTGAGCAGCACATCGCGGCGCCAGAAGTAGGTGGCCGCCCCGGCCGCTGCGGCAAACAGACGGGCATCCTGCCAGCTGCCAATGAGCTGGCCCTGAGACATGACGATCTCGGGCACCACCACCGCCGACAGGGCTGCGATCGGGGCGTACTGCAGGCCGCGCTGCGCCCAGGCGGGCAGCTGCCAGGGTTTGCCGGACATGAAAAAAAAGCTGCGGGTGATCACCGTGACCACCGCCAGGCCCAGGATGACCCCCAGGGTCCAGAGGTCGGTGCCGTTCATGCCGCACCTCCGGAAGGCGCAGGGCGCAGGCGCTCGACGGTCAGGCACAGGATCACGGCCACCGCGATGGCAAAGACGATGTTGAGCTTGAGCGGCAGGGCATAGGCCAGCACCGCGGCCGCACCGGCCACCGCCGACGACAGGATGCGCATGCGCGAGCTGGCCAGGGAGCACTGGATGCCCAGCAGGCACAGGATGCCGGCAAAGCCCAGTCCCCAGGAGGCGGGGATGATGTTGGCCAGCGCAATGCCGGCCAGGCTGGCCACGATCCAGCTCAGCCAGTTCAGGCCGTCGTTGCCGGCCAGGTAGGCCTCCTGCTCGCGCTGGTCTTCGGCCGTCTGGCCGGGCTGATGGAAGCGCCGGGTGAACAGCACATAGCTGATGTCGGCCGTGAGGTAACCATGGCCCAGCCGCTGCCACAGCGGCAGGTGCATCAGATAAGGGCGCAGGTGCAGGCTGAAGACCACAAAGCGCAGGTTCACGCAAAACCCGGTGGCCAGGATCACCCAGGCCGGGGCGCCCGCCACGATCAGGGGGATCGCCGCCAGCTGCGAACTGCCGGCAAACACGGTCATCGTCATGGCCACCGCCTCGGGCACGCTCATGCCCGACTTGACCATGGCCACGCCCGTCATCAGGCCCCAGGCGGCGATGCCCGGCGCCTGCGGCGAGACATCGCGCATGCCCTCGCGAAAAGCGGGGTGCCGGTAGAGGTGCGGCAGAAAAAACATCAGTCGGCTTTCAGGCGCTGGCCGGCCTGCAAGGGGCAGCCACGCAGAAAGTCGGCTGCATTCAGGCGCTTGCCGCCAGGGCGCTGCAGCTGCGTCAGGCACAGCTGCCCCTGGCCGCAGGCCACACGCACGCCGCCGGCATCGGCCTGCACCACCGTGCCCGGCGCGGCGGGCACGGCCAGCGGTTCGGCCACGGCCGCCCAGAGCTTGAGCAGTTCGGTGCTGCCCTGGTGGCTGAGCGGCACTGTCATGCCGGGAAAGGGATCGAAGGCGCGGATGCGGCGCGCCAGCAGCCGGGCATCCAGGGTCCAGTCGAGCGCGGCTTCGGCCTTGTCGATCTTGTGGGCGTAGGTGATGCCCTCGGCGGGCTGCGGCGTGCGCAGCAGCGCCTCGGGCGATGCCAGCGCCTGCACGATGCATTGCCCACCCAGGGCCGCCAGTGCATCGTGCAGCGTGGCGGTGGTCGCATCGGGCGCAATCGGCTGCGTCCTGACCAGCAGCATGTCGCCGGTGTCCAGCCCGGCGTCCATCTGCATGATGGTGATGCCGGTTTCCAGGTCACCGGCCTCGATGGCGCGGTGGATCGGCGCCGCGCCCCGCCAGCGCGGCAGGAGGGAGGCATGGATGTTCAGGCAGCCCCGTGAAAACGGGACCCCCACGCTGGCCACTTCGTGTGCTGCGCTGCCCCCCAAGGGGGCCTTCGCGGCTTGGGACGGCCCGGCGCCGCTCATCAGATCGAGCACCCACTGCGGCAGGATCAGGCCATAGGCGGCCACCACCATGCATTCGGCCTGCGTGGCCAGCAGGGCCTGGCGCGCCGCGGCTGCGTCTTCGGGGTATTTGCCGTCCAGGCGCAGGCTGCGCGGCTGCGCCACCGGCACGCCGTGGTCCAGCGCCCACTGCTTGACCGGCGAAGCCTGCAGCTTCATGCCGCGGCCGGCGGGGCGGTCGGGCTGGGTCAGGACGAGGGCGACCTCGTGGCCGGCCGCATGCAGGGCGGCCAGGGCTTCGCGCGCGAATTCGGGCGTGCCCGCAAAAACCAGTTTCAAGCCTGGCTCCCGCTCAGCGGCGCTCGTCGCGCAGCACCTTGGCCAGCTTGGTCTTGATGCGGCCCTGCTTGAAGGGCGAGAGGTATTCGACGAACACCTTGCCCATCAGGTGGTCCATCTCGTGCTGGATGCAAACGGCCAGCAAGCCATCGGCCTCGATCTGCTGCTCCTGGCCTGTGCGGTCCAGCGCCCTGAGCTTGACGGCGGTGGCACGTTCGACGCCGTCATAGATGCCGGGCACCGACAGGCAGCCTTCTTCGCCCTTGGTCCGCTCGGGGCTGGACCAGGTGATCTCGGGGTTGATCAGCACCAGCGGCTGGTCGCGTGTCTCGGACACGTCGATGACGATCAGACGCTGGTGCACATCGACCTGTGTCGCCGCCAGGCCGATGCCCTTGGCCTCGTACATGGTCTCGATCATGTCGTCGATGGTTTGCTGCAGGCGCGCATCAAAAGCCTGCACAGGCTGGGCCACCGTGTGCAGGCGCGGGTCGGGGTAACGGAGGATGGAAAGCAGGGCCATGGGCGCTATTTTCGCAGGCTGGCGAATTCCTTGCCGTGGCGTGCTTGTCGCAGCCTGCGCTTTGACCCAAAATCGGCGACAGAGTCCGGCAAAGGACCAGAGGGAGGAGAGACCCATGCTGACCGAGCGTGAGGAACTGGGCGCCTGGCTGCGCCTGCTGCAGACCCCGGGCGTCGGGCCGGAAACCGCGCGCAAGCTGCTGGCCGCGCTGGGACCGCCCCTGGCCATCTGGGACCAGCCGCCAGCCGTCTGGTCGGCCGTGGTCGGCCACCGCATCGCCCACAGCATGGCGGCAGAACCAGAGGGCTTTGCCGCTTTGCATGCATCCACCTGGGCCTGGCTGCAAGCCAGCCCCGATGCGCGCGCCATCGTCACGCTGGGCGACAGGGACTACCCCGCCGCCCTGCTGCAGACGCCCGACCCGCCGATCCTGCTGTATGCCACGGGCCGCATTGCCCAGCTGCACCAGCTGCAGCCGGCGCAGGCGCTGGCCATCGTCGGCAGCCGCAACCCCACCCCGCAGGGCGTGCACAATGCGCGCGACTTGGCCTGCCACCTGGCCGCCAGCGGGCTGTGCATTGTGTCGGGGCTGGCCCTGGGCATCGACGGCGCCGCGCACGAAGGGGCGCTCGAAGGCGCAGCATCCGACCAGCCCGCGACCCTCGCGGTGGTGGGCACCGGGCTCGACCGGGTCTACCCGGCGCGCCACCAGGCGCTGGCCCGGCGCATCGCGCAGCACGGGCTGATCCTCTCCGAATGCCCGCTGGGCACGCCACCGCGCAATGCCAACTTCCCTCGCCGCAACCGCATCATCTCGGGCCTGGCCCAGGGCACGCTGGTGGTGGAGGCAGCGCTCGGGTCGGGCTCGCTCATCACTGCCCGGCAGGCGCTGGAGCAGGGGCGAGAAGTGTTCGCGATCCCCGGCTCCATCCACTCGCCCCAGAGCAAGGGCTGCCATGCCCTCATCAAGCAGGGGGCCAAGCTGGTGGAATCGGCCCGGGACGTGCTGGACGAACTGCGGCTGCCCGACCCGTTCTCGCAGGTGCCACTGGCACTGGACACCCCCGCACCTGCCGATGGCGGCCTGCTGGCCCGGCTCGGCCACGACCCGGTTGGGCTGGACGCGCTGCAGGCGCGCTGCGGGCTGGACACCGCCCGGCTGCAGGCCCAGCTGCTGGACCTGGAACTGGCCGGGCAGGTCGAACGCCTGCCGGGCGGGCTGTTTCAAAGGGTGGTGCGGAGATGAGGGCCCGGCAAAGACAAAAGGCCCCGCAGGGCCTTTTGTCTTTGTACGCCAGGCTCACACCACCGCGCCGTGGTTCTCGTCGGAGGGGTCGCCATCCTTCTTGAGCGGCTTGATCAGGTCTTCGCGCCGGACACCCAGCCACATGGCGATCGCCGCGGCCACGAAGACCGAGGAGTAGATGCCAAAACAGATGCCGATGGTCAGGGCCATGGCGAAGTAGTGCAGCGTCTCGCCGCCAAACAGCAGCATGGACAGCACCATGATCTGGGTCGAGCCGTGGGTGATGATGGTGCGGCTGATGGTGGAGGTGATGGCATTGTCGATGATGCCGATCGTGTCCATCTTGCGCATGCGCCGGAAGTTCTCGCGAATCCGGTCGAAGATCACCACCGATTCATTGACCGAGTAGCCCAGCACCGCCAGCACCGCCGCCAGCACCGCCAGTGAGAACTCCCACTGGAAGAAAGCGAAGAAGCCCAGGATGATGATGACGTCGTGCAGGTTGGCGACGATGGCCGAGACAGCGAACTTCCATTCGAAACGGATCGCCAGATAGACCATGATGCCGATCACCACAAAGGCCAGCGCCTTGAGGCCGTCTTCCATCAGCTCATCGCCCACCTGCGGTCCGACAAATTCGGTGCGGCGCAGCTGCACATCGGGCGCGTCGGCCTTGAGGGCCGCCATCACCTTCTCGCTTTGCTGGGCCGTGCTCACGCCCTTTTGTGCAGGCAAGCGGATCATCACATCGCGGGCGGTGCCGAAGTTTTGCACCTGCGTTTCGGCAAAGCCCAGGCCGGCCACCGTGCTGCGGACCTTGTTCAGGTCGGCCGGTTGGCTGTAGCTGACTTCCATCAGCGTGCCACCCGTGAATTCCACCGACAGGTGCAGGCCACGGGTGAAGAGGAAAAACACCGCCAGCGCAAAGGTCACGAAGGAAATCACGTTGAAGACCAAGGCGTGCCGCATGAACGGTATGTCTTTTCTGATCTTGAAAAACTCCATTTCTTTTCTCCCGTTTATTCGGCCTTGACCACAGCGCCGCCCTCGGGGCGCCAGACCGTACCGATCGACACGCTCTTGAGTTTCTTCTTGCCGCCGTACCAGAGGTTGACCAGGCCGCGCGAGAAGAACACGGCCGAGAACATGCTGGTCAGGATGCCCAGGCAATGCACCACCGCGAAGCCGCGCACCGGTCCGGAGCCAAAGGCCAGCAGGGCCACGCCGGCAATCAGCGTGGTGATGTTGGAGTCGAAAATCGTCGCCCAGGCGCGGTCGTAGCCGGCATGGATGGCCGCCTGCGGGCTGGCGCCGTTGCGCAGCTCTTCACGCACGCGCTCGTTGATCAGCACATTGGAGTCAATCGCCATGCCCAGCGCCAGCGCCATGGCCGCCATGCCGGGCAGGGTGAGCGTGGCCTGCAGCAGGGACAACAGCGCCACCAGCAGCAGCAGGTTGACCGCCAGCGCCAGGCTGGAAAACAGGCCGAACATGGCGTAGTAGACGCACATGAAGGCGACGATGACCAGGAAGCCCCAGGTCACGCTGTTGAAGCCCTTGGCGATGTTCTCGGCGCCCAGGCTGGGTCCGATGGTGCGCTCCTCGATGATCTCCATTGGCGCGGCCAGGGAACCGGCGCGCAGCAGCAGGGCGGTGTCATTGGCTTCCACCGTGGTCATGCGGCCGGAGATCTGCACCCGGCCGCCGCCGATCTCGGTGCGGATCACCGGCGCGGTGACGACTTCGCCCTTGCCCTTTTCGAACAGGATGATGGCCATGCGCTTGCCCACGTTCTCACGGGTCACGTCCTTGAAAATGCGCGCGCCCTTGGCGTCCAGCGTCAGGTTGACGACCGGCTCCTGGGTCTGGTTGTCAAAACCGGGCTGGGCATCGGTCAGGTTGTCGCCGGTCAGCACCACCTGCTTCTTGACGATCAGGGGCCGGCCATCGCGGTCGAGGTAGCGCTCGGTGCCAAAGGGCACGACGCCCTGGCCCTGCTCGGCGCTGCGGGCTTCGGTGCTCTCGTCGACCATGCGCACTTCGAGCGTGGCCGTGCGACCCAGGATGTCCTTGGCCTTGGCGGTGTCCTGCACACCGGGCAACTGCACCACGATGCGCTCGAGGCCCTGCTGCTGGATCACCGGCTCGGCCACGCCAAGCTCGTTGATGCGGTTGTGCAGGGTGGTGATGTTCTGCTTGAGTGCCTGTTCCTGTACCTTGCGCGCCGCCTCGGGCTTCATGGCCAGGGTGAGCCGGTATTCCGTGCCTTCGGCGACTTCGGACACCAGCAGGTCGGGGAACTGGTTGGCCAGCACATTCTTGGCGGCCGCCAGCTGTTTGGTCTCGCGCAGGCGCAGTTCCAGGGTCTGCCCATTGCGGGCGATGCCGCCGTGGCGCACGTCCTTTT
>JACCEE012261008.1_pt1 | contig 14078 bp, 13 predicted proteins | sample 7449931 | NCBI WGS metagenome assembly JACCEE01 (sample SAMN15323457, study PRJNA562643) | freshwater metagenome | isolation source: river surface water | place: USA:Blue River Watershed | collected 2017-08-19 | reverse complement strand
TTCACGCTGGAACAGCGCCTCGTCGAAGTAACTGGAAACTGGTAGTTGGCTTGCGGCCTGCTGCAGTTGAAGACTTAAATCAGACATGGGTGACCTGACCTAGAGACTCCCCCTATGAAGGGGCAGGGACAAAGCGCTGATATCCGAAGAAAACGGCGCAAGAAAAAGGCGGATTTCCATCCGCCTGGGCCTCAAATTGTACCCTGAGCGGGCGAGGCGGTTGTGGCGGTTGGATTGCCGGTGGTATTCGCCCGGCGCGGCCAGTTCAAATGTCTAAAATCCGTGTTTTGACCGGATTGAACCGTTTTCATGCCCAAGAACGCCCCTGCCGATACGTCCCAAAGCCTGCCCGCCACCTACGAGGCCGCCCTGCAGGAGCTGGAACAGCTGGTGGCGCGCCTGGAGTCGGGGCAGATGCCCCTGGAGCAGCTGTTGGCCGGTTACCAGCGCGGGGCAGCCTTGTTGGCCTTTTGCAAAGACCGTCTGCAGGCGGTGGAAGACCAGATCAAGGTGCTGGACGGCGGGCAACTGAAAAACTGGGACGCGGCATGAGCGGCGGCTTTGACCTTTCGGGCTGGATGCAGCCCCACCTGACACGTGTCGAATTGGCATTGTCCGGCTGGGTGGACGCTGCGGCCCCGGCCCAACTGGGCCAGGCCATGCGTTATGCGGTGCTGGACGGCGGCAAGCGCCTGCGCCCCCTGTTGGTGCTGGCCGCCGCCGAAGCGGTGGGCGCACCCGCCAGCAACGCCGCGCTGCGCGCGGCCTGTGCGATCGAACTCATCCACGCCTATTCGTTGGTGCACGACGACATGCCCTGCATGGACAACGACGTGCTGCGCCGGGGCAAGCCCACTGTGCATGTGCAGTTTGGCGAAGCCCAGGCCCTGTTGGCGGGTGATGCCCTGCAAAGCCTGGCGTTCGAACTGCTCACACCCACCGACCGCAGCATGTCGGCTGACACCCAGGCCCGCTGTGTGGGCCTGCTGGCGCGCGCTTCTGGGTACTGGGGTATGGCCGGTGGGCAAGCCATTGACCTGGCCAGCGTGGGCCACAAGCTCAATGAAGGCCAGTTGCGCCAGATGCACCGCCTCAAGACAGGTGCCCTGCTGCTGTGCAGTGTTGAGCTGGGCGCCGCCTGTGGCGCTGCGGTGTCCGAAGTGGCCCAACAGGCTCTGACCCGCTTCGGTCAGGCCATGGGCCTGGCTTTTCAGGTGGTGGACGATATTTTGGACGTGACCGCCGATTCGGCCACTCTGGGTAAAACCGCAGGCAAGGACGCGGCGGCGGACAAACCAACCTATGTGGCGCTGATGGGCTTGCAAGCCGCCCAGCGCCATGCCGACGAGCTGGCGCAAGAAGCCTTGCAGGCTTTGCACGACACGGGCTTGAATGGCAGTGCCTTGCAGCCTCTCCAAGCGCTGACCGCCATGGTCGTGCAGCGCCAACACTGATTTGCGGACGCACCATGTCACGCTTGCTTGACTCCATCCAATCGCCCCACGACCTGCGCCGTTTGGGCCGCAGCCAATTGCCGCAAGTGGCTGACGAAGTGCGCCAGTGCGTGCTGGAGAACGTTTCCAAAACAGGTGGCCACTTCAGCTCCAACCTGGGCACGGTGGAACTCACGGTCGCCCTGCATTACGTCTTCAACACGCCCCAAGACCGTATCGTCTGGGACGTGGGGCACCAGACCTACCCGCACAAGATCCTGACGGGCCGGCGCGAGCGCATGCCCACGCTGCGCCAGCTGGGGGGCCTGTCGGGTTTCCCGCGCCGAGACGAGAGCGAATACGACACCTTTGGTGTGGGCCACTCCTCCACCAGCATTTCGGCGGCGTTGGGCATGGCCCTGGCGGCGCGCCAAAAGGGCGAAAACCGCCATGCCATTGCCGTCATTGGTGACGGTGCCATGACGGCGGGCATGGCTTTTGAGGCACTCAACCACGCCGGCGTGGAAGACTGCAAGTTGTTGGTGGTGCTCAACGACAACGACATGTCGATCAGCCCGCCGGTGGGCGCACTCAACCGCTACCTGGCCCAGCTCATGAGTGGGCGTTTTTATGCGGCTGCGAAAGAGGGCGCCAAGCAGGTGCTCAAGGCCGCGCCGCCGCTCTTTGAGCTGGCCAAGCGCTTCGAAGAACATGCCAAAGGCATGGTGGTGCCTGCCACCCTGTTTGAAAAATTCGGCTTCAACTACATCGGACCCATTGACGGGCATGACCTTGAATCGCTGATCCCGACGCTGGAAAACCTCAAACATCTGGATGGCCCGCAGTTTTTGCATGTGGTCACCAAAAAAGGCCAAGGCTACAAGTTGGCCGAGGCAGATCCGGTGGCTTACCACGGCCCGGGCAAGTTCGATCCGGCCGTTGGCATCGTGCCGCCCACCACGCCGCCCAAGACCACCTTCACCCAGGTGTTTGGCCAGTGGTTGTGCGACATGGCTGCGCAAGACGAGCGTCTGGTGGGCATCACACCGGCCATGCGCGAGGGCTCGGGCATGGTCGAATTCCACAAACGCTTTCCCGAGCGCTACTTTGACGTGGGCATTGCCGAGCAGCACGCTGTCACGGTGGCGGCGGGCATGGCCTGCGAGGGCGTCAAGCCGGTGGTGGCGATTTACTCCACCTTTTTGCAGCGGGCCTATGACCAGCTGATCCACGACGTGGCGTTGCAAAACCTGCCGGTGGTGTTCGCGCTGGACCGTGCAGGTCTGGTGGGGGCCGATGGTGCCACCCATGCGGGGGCGTACGACATCGCCTTTGTTCGCTGCATTCCGAACATGAGCCTGGCTTGCCCGGCCGACGAGCGCGAATGTCGTCAGCTGCTGAGCACGGCCTATGCCCAAAACCACCCCGTGGCGGTGCGTTATCCGCGCGGCGCGGGGGCAGGCGTTGCGCCGCTGGGTGCGTTGGACGGCCTGCCCTTTGGCAAGGGCGAGATCCGCCGCCAAAGCGGTGGCAATGGTGGCAAGACCGCCATCCTGGCCTTCGGCAGTCTGCTCTATCCGGCGCTGCAAGCGGCCGAGGCGCTCGACGCCACCGTGGTCAATATGCGTTGGGTCAAGCCGCTGGACCTGGAGTTGCTGGCGCAGATCGCGCGCGAGCATGAGCAGATCGTCACGGTGGAAGAGGGCGCCATCATGGGTGGCGCGGGCAGCGCCGTGCTGGAAGCGCTGCAGACCCTGGGCCTGGTGCGCCCAGTGCTGCAACTGGGCCTGCCTGACGAGTTCATCGAGCATGGCGACCCGGCCAAACTGCTGGCCCTGCAAGGGTTGGACGCGGTTGGCATTGAGGCGTCCATTCGCCAGCGCTGGCCCGCTTGAAATCGCTTCAAGGCGGACTTGAAAACTCATCACGTCCGGATTGACGATTTTGTCATTTCGGGAGGGTAAACCCGGGCCAGATTGGCCCCTGCGCTTTCTTACAATGCACTCGGCTTGAAAGTCCACGCCCTGAAGGTTTCGGGCGTGTTATCCGTTTACAGGAGTCATCCATGGATCGTCGTTCCATCATCAAAAATGCCGGCTTGGCCGGTGTGCTCGCTGCAGGCGCTGCACCCGCGCTCGTGCAGGCTCAGGCCAACATCCGTTGGCGCCTGACGTCTGCTTTCCCCAAGGCCCTGGACACCATTTACGGCGCTGCCGAAGTGTTCTCCAAGCACGTCAAGGAAATGTCTGGCGGCAAGTTCGAAATTTCGGTCCATGCGGCTGGTGAAATCGTGCCGACCCCCGGTCTGGTGGACGCAGTGCAAAACGGCACTGTCGAGATGGGCCACACCGCTCCTTATTACTACTTCGGCAAGGACGAGACCTTTGCCCTGGGTTGTGCAGTTCCTTTTGGTCTCAACAGCCGCCAGATGACGGCATGGCAGTACGAAGGCAACGGCCTCAAGCTGATGCGCGAGTTCTACCGCAACTACAACATCATGAGTTTCCCCATGGGCAACACCGGTGCCCAGATGGGCGGCTGGTTCCGCAAGGAAATCAAGAGCGTGGCCGACCTCAAGGGTCTGAAGTTCCGCGTGGGTGGTTTTGCTGGCAAGGTGATCGAGCGTCTGGGTGGCGTGCCCCAGAACATCCCCGGTGGTGAGATTTACACCGCCCTGGAAAAAGGCACCATCGATGCAGCCGAGTGGGTGGGTCCTTACGACGACCAGAAACTGGGTTTCTACAAAGTGGCCAAGAATTACCACTACCCAGGCTGGTGGGAAGGCGGTCCTCAGCTGGACCTGTTCGTCAACACCAAGGCCTACGACACCTTGACGCCTGAATACAAGGCCATCATCGAGAACGCTGCGGCTTACGCCCACACCGACATGCAGGCCAAGTACGATGCCCGCAACCCCACGGCGCTCAAGCAGCTGGTGGGCGGCGGTGCCAAGCTGGTCGCTTTCCCCAAGGATGTGATGGAAGCTTCCTTCAAGGAGTCCATGGCCCTGTACAGCGAACTGTCGGCCAAGAACCCCAACTGGAAAAAGGTCTACGAGGACTACGCCAAGTTCCGTGCCGATGCCAACGTGTGGTTCCGCTTCACCGAAGCGCGTTTCGACAGCTTCATGCAGGCCCAGAAACTCTGATTGGGTTAAGCCTCGACAAAAAAACCGCCCTTGGGCGGTTTTTTTGTTGCTGGATTCGACGCGGACTGGATCTGGGGTGTACAAAAGCCTGTTGCTGCATTGGCGTCAGGAACGTTTTCTGAATGCGTCAAGCTCCTGGCACAAGCGCCGCATGTCCTTCAGAACTGCAGGGTCAGCACAATAAATGACCGTGAATTTGCCGCTCAGGTTGCGCACATACAGGCGTGGTGCGATCAGCCAATCCACGCCAGGGACGCGGATCAATTTGGCATAGGCCAGTTCGCGCACCAGCATTTTCTTGTCCCACAACCAGCTCTGGAACAGCTCCTGAGTGTTCAGGCGTGTCTGGCTGCGGCCCACCGCCCACACGGTGGCGGCCATCAACAGCCAGGCCAGAGCGCCCCAAACGGCGGCCTGGGTGTGCCAATTTTCCTGGTGTGTGGCCATCCAGCCGCCCAGGCCCAGCAGCATGGCCCAGGCCAGTGCCTTGAAGCTGCGACTGAAGGCCGAGACCAACCGGTCGGGTGCTTCGGGGTGGAACACAAAAGGCGCTGGTCCCAGGCTGGCGTGCAGAGGTTCGATCGGGTCCATGGTCATCTGGAAAGGAAAGGCAGAAAAAAACGCCTCGCATGCGAGGCGTTGGTGAAAGTGCAGAGCCGGATCACTTTTTGTTGAAGAGCTCGTCCAGCTTTTTCTGGTCCTCGGCGTTGTCGTCGGCTTTGGGGGCGAAGGGGTCGCTGCTGTCGGCCTGGCTGTTGTCGTCAGGCGCAGCTTCAATCACCACTTTGTCCAGGTCCACGACCACTTCCTTGTCCAGGAAGGCCGTGACGGTTTGCGGCACAAAGATCACCACGATTACCAGCAGGATCTGCATGATCACCCAGGGGATCGAGCCCATGTAGATGTCGTTGGATTTGACCGGTTTGTCGATGCGCTTTTCTTTATAGAGCGTGTCGGCAATGCCGCGCAAGTAAAACAGCGCAAAGCCGAAGGGCGGGTGCATGAAGCTGGTTTGCAGATTCACGCACAGCAGCACGCCAAACCAGATCAGATCGATGCCCATTTTTTCGGCCACAGGCGCGAGCATGGGCACGATGATGAAGGCGATTTCGAAGAAGTCCAGGAAGAAGGCCAGGAAGAACACGAAGATGTTCACCACGATCAGGAAGCCCATCTGGCCGCCGGGCAGACCGGTCAGCAGGTGCTCGACCCACTTGGCGCCGTCCACCCCCTGGAACACCAGGCTGAACACGCGCGAACCAATCAGGATGAACACCACCATGGCTGTCAGGCGCATGGTGCCGTGCATGGCTTCCCACAGCAGGGCCTTGTTCAGGCGCTTGTGCATCGCCGCCAGAATCAGCGCGCCCACCACGCCCATGGCACCGGCTTCGGTGGGGGTGGCCAGGGCAGATTCCTGGAAGGGCAGGCCACCCATGGAGCCCAGCACGGTGAAAATCAGCACAGCAGAGGGGATGATGCCCTTGAGGCACTTGCCCCACAGGGCCCAGCCGTTGAGGGTACGGGCTTCTTTGGGCACGCCGGGCACGTAGCTGGGTTTGAACATGCCCAGGGCAAAGGTGTAGGCCGCGAACATGGCGATCTGCAGCAGCGAAGGGCCCCAGGCACCTTTGTACATGTCACCCACGGGTTTGCCCAGCTGGTCGGCCAGCACCACCAGCACCAACGACGGCGGCACCAGCTGCGTGATGGTGCCGGAGGCGGCCAGCACACCGGTGGTGTAGCGCATGTTGTAGCCGTAGCGGATCATGACCGGCATGGAAATCAGCGCCATGGCGATCACCTGGCCCGCCACGGTACCCGTGATGGCACCCAGAATGAAGCCCACGATGATGACCGAGTAGCCGAGGCCGCCGCGCACGGGGCCGAACAGCTGGCCCATCGAATCGAGCATGTCTTCGGCCAGACCGCACTTCTCCAGGATGGTGCCCATGAAGGTGAAGAAGGGGATGGCCAGGAGCAGGTCATTGCTCAGGATCGAAAAAATCGAGATTGGCAGGTTGCTCAGAAAGGCGGCCGGGAACCAGCCCATTTCGATGGCGTACAAACCGCATCCGAGGCCCAGTGCCGCCAGCGAGAAAGCGACGGGGAAGCCGATCAGCATGACGACGACAAGGCCGGCGAACATGATCGGGGCAAAGTTTTGCATTTCCATATGTGTGTCCTAGTGCTGCAAATAAGACCAGCTTATTGCAAGGGCTTCTCGTAGTGGGTGTCCATGGTGTATTCGCCACGAAGGTAGGCAACGCGCTTGATCAGTTCGGACAAGCCTTGCAGCCAGACCATGGCAAAACCCACGGGCAGGGCCAGGGTGGCTGGCCAGCGGATCAGGCCGCCGGCGTTCTGGCTCATTTCGCCGCTGGCAAAGGTGTTCCAGAAATAGGGGGCTGACAGCCAGGTCAGGTAGCCCATGATGGGCAACAGGAACACCAGCAAGCCGAAGATGTCCACGTACACCGGGGCATTGGCCGACAGCTTGCCGTAGATCAGGTCCACGCGCACATGCTCGTTGGCTTTGAGCACGTAGGGTGCGCCCACCATGACCACCCAGGCGAACATGTACCACTGGATTTCCAGCAGGCCGTTCGAGCTCCAGTCGATGCCATAGCGGATGAAGGCGTTGCCGGCGCAGATCATGGCTGACAAGAAAACGGCCCATGAGGCCAAATTGCCAAACCGGTCGCTGAACCAGTCCATGGTTTTGGCAAATTTGAGAAGTGCAGACATGGGTTCCCCCAAAAAACGGATGCGCGATTTTAGTGGACACCCTGTGGCGGCTTGTCTGAGGGGCGACTTGAAATTTTTCGGGATGACCGTCCAAATTGGCTCAATTCTCGGGTTTACCCGCATGCCGTCATCACCCGGCGCTCTGGCTCACCACCAAGGCAAAGTGCGCTTGAGCGATTGCACCTGTCCGTGCAGCGCACCTGATACATAGCCGGGCAATTGGTCCAGCTGAGCGCCCCATGCCGAGGCCCTCAGCACGCTGAGTAACTGCTGTACCGCCGGGCTGTCCAGAGCGCTTTTCAGGCAGACCAGCCAGTAATGCTCCTGAAGCATAGGCACGAAGTCGAGCCGGTGTCCGTGGGCCGCCGACTCGATGCCCAGTGCGCAGTCGGACTGGCCCGAGGCCACGCAGGCGGCCACGGCCGCATGGGACGACTCTTCACGTTCGTAGCCGGCAATGCCCGAGCCTGGCAGTTGCTGGCTTGCCAGCCAGTCATCCAGCAACAGCCGCGTGCCAGTGCCCAAGGTACGGTTAACGAAGCGGACACCGGGCCTCAGCAAATCCTGAAAACACTGCAGGCCCAGCGGGTTGCCGGGGGCGACCATCAGTCCTTGCTGGCGCACAGCAAAACCGATCAGCTTGTGCTGGCCGGTCTGCAGCAGCGGTCGGTAGGTGCACGCCACCAGTGAATCGGCGCTGGGCTGCATGGGCGCATGAAACCCCGCTACTGTGCAACGCCCTTCGTTCAAGGCACGAATGGCGTCCACACTGCCGCAAAAGCGCATGTCCAGATGCAGCCCCTGACTGGCCGCGTGTTCGCGCAGGCGTACCAGGGCGTCGTCGTGGCTGGCGTACACCGTCAGCACATGGCTTTCGGGGTCAAATGCCTGGGCGAAGGTTTTTTCGAGTTCCGCCTGCAGTGCGCTGATCTGTGGCGCCAGTCGGGCCTGGGCCTGAAGTTCGGCCCACAGCAGCTTGTCGGCAAATTCAGTCAACCGGGCGGCTTGGCCCTTTTCCCAAACGATCAGGGCTTGGTCGAGTGCCAGCTCCCAGCGCTTGAGCTCACCCCACACATGGCGGTAGGACAGCCCCAATGTTTTGGCCGCCGAGGAGATCGACCCGCTGGCCCGCACGGCCTGCAGCAGCGACATCAAGGGATGATGCAGGGGCGCTGTTGGGGCTGCAGCGTCACCGCCTTCGGGCAACCATTGGTAAGACAGATGGATTTTGGGCACGACCCAAGTGTGCCTCAATCCAGGTCCCGTGCGCGGGTGCTGAGCTTATGCACGGGACTTCATAACGGACAACCACTAGCCGAAGCGCAGCAGCGCTGCACTACCATCGCCTCACTGCATGAACACTTTCTCCGACAGCGTCACCACGGCGCTGCATCTCCTGATTGATTTCGATCCCTCCCTCTGGGTCATTGTGGGCCGCTCGCTGGCGGTCAGTGCCACGGCGTGCCTGATCGGCTATGGCCTGGGCGTCACGCTGGGTGCGGGCCTGGCTGTGAGCCGTTTTCGGGGACGTGAGGTGGTGTTGCTCGGGCTCAACACCTTGCTGGCCTTGCCCTCGGTGGTGGTGGGCCTGGTGGTGTATCTGCTGCTGTCGCGCACCGGCCCGCTGGGTGTTCTGGGTTGGCTGTTCAGCTTCAAGGCCATGGTGCTGGCCCAGGTGGTGCTGGTGCTGCCGGTGGTCACCGCACTCACACGTCAGGTGGTCGAAGACGTGGAGCGCCAGCATGGTGAGCAATGGGCCTCGCTGGGGGCGGGTGCGCTGGTGCGCAGCCTGCTGCTGGCCTGGGATGAACGCCTGGCGCTGATGACGATTTTGGTGACCGCTTTTGGTCGTGCCATCTCCGAAGTGGGGGCGGTGATGATCGTGGGCGGCAACATCGACGGCTTTACCCGCGTGATGACCACCGCGATTGCGCTGGAAACCAGCAAAGGCGATTTGCCCTTGGCGCTGGCCCTGGGCTTGGTGTTGCTGGCCGTGGTGGGTCTGCTCAATGTGTTGGTGGCTCTGCTGCGCCGACGCTCTGAAGCCCGCCTGGGCACCAGCCCCGCACTGGTGGGGGGGCTGTGATGCGCCCCATCATGCAACTCGATGGTGTGACGGTGCAGCTGGGCCGCGTGCGTGCCCTGCAGGGGGTCAGCCTGAGCATCACCGCAGGCGAAAGGGTGGCCTTGGTTGGCCCCAATGGCTCAGGCAAGAGCACATTGCTGCGCACTTTGCATGGCCTGTTGTCTCCCGCTTTTGGCACCGCCCGCCGCGACGGCGCGCTGCGCCAGGCCATGCTGTTCCAGCGGCCGCACCTGCTGCGCACCTCGGCGCTCAACAACGTGGCGCTGGGTCTGTGGCTTGACCGCTCACTGGGTTTGTCGTGGGCGACAGCCAAGGCGCAGGCGCTGCAGGCACTGGCCCGCGTGGGCCTGCAGGGCATTTCAGCGCAGGGTGGGCGCCAACTCTCAGGCGGGCAGCAGCAGCGCCTGGCGCTGGCCCGTGCCTGGGCGCGCCAGCCCGACGTATTGCTGCTGGACGAACCCACCGCGAGCCTGGACCCGCACGCCAAGCGCGAGGTTGAGGCGTTGATTGCCGAATTCGCCCAAGGCGGCTCGCAGCCGCTGACCCTGGTTTGGGCCAGCCACAACCTGGGGCAGGTCAAGCGCATTGCCACGCGCGTGCTTTGCCTGGAGTCGGGGCGGGTGCTGGCCGACTTGCCGGTCGAGGATTTTTTCAATGCCGAGGTGCTGGCCCATGTCAGCCCCGAGGCCCATGCATTTGTTCAAGGAGAAACCGCATGAAAACAGTGCTTCGTCGCCTCGTGTTGATGTCCCTGCTGAGCGCCCCTCTGGTCTGGGCGCAAACCCCGTCCATCGTGGTGTCGTCCACCACGTCCACCGAGCAGTCGGGTTTGTTTGCCCACCTCTTGCCCGCCTTCAAAAAAGCCAGCGGCATCGACGTGAAGGTGGTGGCGCTGGGCACCGGCCAGGCGCTGGACATGGCGCGCCGGGGCGACGCCGATGTGGTGTTCGTGCACGACAAGCTGGCCGAAGACAAGTTTGTGGCCGAAGGCTTTGGCCTCAAGCGCCTGGAGGTCATGTACAACGACTTCGTTCTGATCGGCCCCAAGGCCGATCCGGTGGGCACGCGTGGCAAAGACATCGTGGCCGCGCTGGGCAAGCTCGCGGGTGCCAATGCCCCCTTCGTCTCACGGGGCGATAAGAGCGGCACGCACGCGGCAGAGTTGCGCTTTTGGAAAATGGCCAATCTGGACGCGGCCAAGGGCAGCGGCTACCGTGAATGCGGCTGCGGCATGGGCCCGGCGCTCAACATCGCGGCCTCGCAAGGTGCCTATGTGCTGGCCGACCGGGGCACCTGGCTGAACTTCAAAAACCGCGCCGACCTGGCGGTGCTGGTCGAAGGCGATCAGCGCCTGTTCAACCAATATGGTGTCATGGTGGTCAACCCCGCCAAACACCCGCATGTCAAGCAGGCCGAAGCCCAGAAATTTGTCGACTGGGTCACCTCGGCAGCCGGTCAGGCCGCGATCACCGATTACAAGATCGGTGGCGAGCAGCTGTTCTTTCCGAACGCCGCCCGGTGATCAGTTTTTGGGTGCGCCGAGCTTGCGGTACACCGTGGCCCGGCTGATGCCCAGGGCTCGTGCGGCTTCGGCCACATTGCCGCGGGCCTTGACCACGGCCTGACGGATCAGCTCGGTTTCCACGTCGCGCAGCGCCTTGCCGCTGCTGCGGGGTGTTGTGCTGTTGACCGCGTCTGTGGTGCGTGCCCGGTGCGCCTGGGTCTGCAGGCGCAAGCCTGACCACAGCGGTGCTTCGTAAAAGCCATCGTCGCGTCGCGCTGCATCGAACAGGTTTTCCCAGGGCATGGCAAACACGTCGCTGGCGTGCGCGTCGGGGTTGCCCACATCGAGCGCCAGCATCTGGCGCGCCGTGGGGTTGGCGCCGGTGATGCGGCCATCAGCGTCGAGCGTGAGCAAACCATCGCTGTCGTCGCCGGGCTGGTTGCCAGGCCAGTTCAGGCGCAGGGTGAGCGCATGGGGTGACGCCAGCAGCCAACCGTTTTCGATGCTGCGTGCGGCACGGCGCACCAGGTGCTTGAGGGCAGGGCGCTCCACCACTTCCACCCCGGTCAGGTCGAGCATGCCAGCGCATTGGCCCTGTGGCCCGAACACGGGGGCGCCCGCACAGCTGTAGGCGCCCGTGTCGTCAAAAAAGTGTTCGCCTCGGTGCAGCCAGACCGGTTGCAACTCGGTCAGGGCCGCGCTGATGGCGGTGGTGCCCACGGCGCGCTCTGACAGATCGACACCCACCCGCGCGATCACGTCGGCGCGGCGGTCGTTGCGGTCCACCGGTCCGTGCACGTCGACCACCACCCCCTCGGCGTTGGTCAGGATGGCGAAGTAGCCGATGTTGCCCATGGCCCGCACCAACTCGGCCAGCACCGGGCGGGCAGCCTGCACCAGGGGCTGGCTGGCCTCTTGCACCTGGCGCATGCGGGCAGCACTGACGGCGTCAAAGCCCACGCGCTGGCCGGGCGTCAGGTCCCAGGCCATGCAGCGCTGCCAGCCGCGTTGCAACCAAGGGGCCAAGCCAGGCTGGGCTTGGGTGTGGCCTTCGTGCAGCAGGTGTTGGCGAGCCTGGGCGATGGCGGGCAGACGGTCGGCGGTGGCCATGTGTATCAAGCTGAGAATTTCTGATCAGAGGAGGGTGGCTTTGAGGGTAATCCCGCACGAAACGGCCATGACCCTGAAAGCACAATGGCTATGCATTGTTATTCATAGGAACAGGTTTGCATAGCCTGGTTCGATCCACAGGAGACCCACATGCAAAAGGTGTTGCACATCAACCCGGACAAGTGCACCGGCTGCCAGCAGTGCGAAATGGCCTGTTCCTTCGAGAACTACGGCACCTACGCCACGGCCAAGTCGCGCATCAAGGTGTTTGACTTCCACCACACCGGCAAAAAAGTGCCCTACACCTGCACCCAGTGCGACGAAGCCTGGTGCCTGCACGCCTGCCCGGTCGAGGCCATCACGGTTGACAAGGCCACGGGCGCCAAGGTCGTCAACGAGTCCACCTGCGTGGGCTGCAAGGTCTGCACCATCGCTTGTCCGTTTGGCACCATCAACTATGTGCAGGAAACCGGCAAGGTCCAGAAGTGCGACCTGTGCGGTGGCGACCCGGCCTGTGCCGACGCCTGCCCGACCGGTGCCATCACCTTCATCGACGCCAACTGGACCGGTCTGGACAAGATGAAGCAGTGGGCCGACAAGCTGGGCAATCAGCCCTCTGCCGCTTAAATCCACCACCCACAAGGAGCATCAACATGTCTTGGGCTGGAAAAATCCTCCGCGTCAACCTCACGGCTGGCACCGTCACCTCCGAACCGCTGAACATGGAGTGGGCTCGTGCCTACATCGGTTCACGCGGCTTGGGCAGCAAATACCTCATCGACGAGATCGACCCCAAGGTCGATCCGCTGTCGCCCGACAACAAGATCATCTGGGCCACTGGCCCGCTGACCGGCACCATGGCCTCCACCGGTGGCCGCTACACCGTCATCACCAAAGGCCCGCTGACGGGCGCCATTGCCTGCTCCAACTCGGGCGGTTACTGGGGCGCCGAACTCAAGATGGCCGGCTGGGACATGGTCATCTTTGAAGGCAAGAGCGCCAAGCCGGTCTACCTCTACATCTGCGACGACGTGGCCGAGCTGCGCGACGCCGACCACCTGTGGGGCAAGAGCGTGTGGCAGACCGAAGACCTGCTCAAGAAGTCGCACCAGGACCCGCTGCTGCGCATCTCCAGCATCGGCAAGTCCGGCGAAAACGGCGTGCTCTACGCCGCCGTGGTCAACGACCTGCACCGAGCGGCCGGCCGCTCGGGCGTGGGCGCGGTCATGGGCAGCAAGAACCTCAAGGCCATTGCCGTGCGTGGCACCAAGGGCGTGGGCAATGTGCGCGACCCCAAGGCTTTCATGGCCGCCGCCAAGGCCGCCAAGAAGGTGCTGGCCGACAACGCCGTCACTGGCCAGGGCCTGCCGACCTATGGCACCCAGGTGCTGATGAACGTGATCAACGAGATCGGTGGCCTGCCCACGCGCAACCACCGCGATGTGCAGTTCGAGGGCGCCAAGGACATCTCGGCCGAAGCCATGGCCACGCCGCGCAAGACCGATGGCAAGGCCCAGCTGGTGACCAACCAGGCCTGCTTTGGCTGCACCATTGCCTGCGGCCGCATCAGCAAGATGGACCAGTCCCACTTTTCGGTGCAGAACAAGCCCGAGTACTGGGGCGCCTCGGGTGGCCTGGAGTACGAAGCCGCCTGGGCGCTGGGCGCCGCCAACGGCGTCAATGACCTCGAAGCCCTGCAATACGCCAACCTGATCTGCAACGAAGAAGGCTTTGACCCGATCAGTTTCGGCGCCACCATCGCTGCGGTGATGGAACTCTATGAAATGGGCGTCCTGACCCAGGAGCAGATCGGCATCGAAGCGCCGTTCGGCTCGGCCAAGGCCCTGTGCGAACTGGCCGACATGACGGCCAAGGGCATCGGCTTTGGCAAGGAAATCGGCCTGGGCTCCAAGCGCCTGACCGCCAAGTACGGCCACCCCGACCTGTCCATGAGCGTCAAGGGCCAGGAATTCCCGGCCTACGACGGTCGCGTGATCCAGGGCATCGGTCTGGCCTACGCCACCTCCAACCGCGGTGCCTGCCACCTGC
>JACCEE011181221.1_pt1 | contig 14079 bp, 24 predicted proteins | sample 7449931 | NCBI WGS metagenome assembly JACCEE01 (sample SAMN15323457, study PRJNA562643) | freshwater metagenome | isolation source: river surface water | place: USA:Blue River Watershed | collected 2017-08-19 | reverse complement strand
ACTCCAGCAGCTGCTAATACCGGAGAGGAAGTGACTGAGTAAATGGGTCAGAAGATCAACCCCCACGGCTTCCGCCTCGGTATCACCACTGAGTACAAGTCTCGTTGGTACGCAGAGAAGCTCTACAAGGATTACGTCAAAGAAGATGTGATGATCCGCAAGATGATGCACCAGAAGATGGAGCGCGCTGGCGTATCTCGCATCGAGATCGAAAGGACCCGTGAGAAGGTCCGCATCGATCTCCACACTGCACGTCCTGGCATCGTCATCGGTCGCCGAGGAACAGAGGCAGACAAGCTTCGTCTCGATCTAGAGAAGCTCACCGGCAAGCAGGTTCAGCTCAACATCCTTGAGGTGAAGAACGCTGAGATCGACGCACAACTCGTCGCACAAGGTGTTGCAGAGCAGCTCGCTGCTCGTGTCTCCTTCCGTCGCGCGATGCGTAAGGCGATGCAGACTGCATTCAAGGCAGGCGCAAAGGGAATCCGTATCCAGTGCGGTGGTCGACTTGGCGGCGCAGAAATGTCGCGCTCTGAGTTCTACCGTGAAGGTCGCGTTCCATTGCACACACTTCGTGCCGATATTGATTACGGATTTGCAGAAGCTCATACAACATTTGGTCGCTTGGGTGTAAAGGTTTGGATCTACAAGGGCGAGGTTATTGAATCTCGTACAGAGCGTGCTGCTAAAGCATTAGCTGAAGCAAAAGCTCCTAAGCCAAATCGTGGTCCTCGTGCACCTCGTGCACCTCGCGGTGAAGTTACAACTACAACAGTTGAAGCTCGCGCAGCAGAGGCAGCAACTACAACTGCAACGGAAGGAGCTAACTAAAAATGTTAATTCCACGTCGCGTTAAGCACCGTAAACAACATCACCCAAAGCGTGCTGGTAAATCAAAGGGTGGAACAACTGTTGCATTTGGAGATTTTGGTATTCAAGCGATGGAGCCTGCATATGTAACTAACCGCCAAATTGAAGCGGCACGTATTGCAATGACCCGTCACATCAAGCGTGGTGGAAAGGTTTGGATCAACATTTATCCAGATCGTCCATTAACAAAGAAGCCAGCTGAAACACGTATGGGTTCTGGTAAGGGATCCCCTGAATGGTGGATCGCTAACGTAAAACCAGGACGCGTAATGTTTGAAGTTTCTGGTGTTACCGAAGCTATTGCAACTGAAGCAATGACTCGTGCCATGCACAAGTTGCCAATGAAGTGTCGAGTAGTACGTCGTGAGGAGTTCTAATGTCAACAGTTACCGCTGAAGCATTACGCGCTAATTCAACTGAAGAGTTGAATGAGAAATTACGCGAGGCAAAGGAAGAGTTATTTAATCTTCGTTTCCAAGCAGCAACTGGTCAATTAGAGAGCCACGGCCGACTAACTGCAGTTCGTAAAGAGATTGCACGTATTTACACAGTGTTGCGTGAACGTGAACTAGGGATTGGAGCAACCGCATGAGTAATCAAGTAGAAGAGCGCGGTTTCCGTAAGACCCGTGAAGGAATCGTAACTAGCGACAAGATGAATAAGACTGTTGTAGTTGCAATTCAAGATCGCGTTAAGCACGGTCTATACAGCAAAGTTTTGACTCGTTCTCGCAAATTAAAGGCGCATGATGAAAATAATGCAGCCGGAATTGGCGATCGCGTTTTGATTATGGAAACTCGACCACTGTCAGCGACAAAACGCTGGCGCGTAGTTGAGATCCTTGAGAAAGCCAAATAACAGGGTCGGCAAGGGGAAAATAAAAAATGATTCAACAAGAGTCGCGCTTACGCGTAGCTGATAACACAGGCGCAAAGGAATTACTTTGCATCCGTGTTCTTGGTGGAACTTCACGCCGATATGCAGGTATCGGAGACATCATTGTTTGCTCTGTTAAAGATGCAATTCCTGGTGGCCAGGTTAAGAAGGGCGAGGTTGTTAAAGCTGTAATCGTCCGCACCGTAAAAGAGAGCCGTCGTCCAGATGGTTCATATATTCGTTTTGATGAGAACGCAGCAGTTATCTTGAAGACAGATGGTGAACCTCGCGGAACACGTATCTTCGGACCAGTTGCTCGTGAACTTCGTGACAAGCGCTTTATGAAAATCATTTCATTAGCTCCGGAGGTGCTATAAAAATGGCAAATATTCGTAAAGGCGACACAGTTCAAATCATCGCCGGAAAAGATAAAGGAACAACCGGAACAGTTTTATCTGTAGACCGCGTTAAGTCACGTGTACTTGTTGAAGGTGTTAACCGCGTAAAGCGTCACACCAAAGAGTCAACAACAGAGCGTGGCGTAAAGGTTGGCGGAATTACTGTCGTGGAATCACCAATTCACTTATCAAATGTGATGTTGGTCGATGGCGATGGCAAAGCAACTCGTATTGGTGCTCGTAAAGATGATGAAGGCAGAAATGTTCGCATCTCACGTCGCTCCGGAAAGGATGCGTAACCAAAATGGCTACCGATTTAGCACCACGTCTTAAGGGACGTTACAAGTCAGAGATTGCACCAGCTCTTAAGTCAAAGTTTGGCTATAAGAATGTGATGCAGATTCCGACCCTCACTAAGGTTGTTGTAAATATGGGTGTCGGTGAAGCTGCACGTGATTCAAAGTTAATTGAAGGCGCAATTCGCGATCTTGCAATTATCACTGGTCAACGTCCGCAAGTAACTCGTTCACGTAAATCTATTGCGCAATTTAAATTGCGTGAAGGTATGCCAATCGGTGCGCACGTAACACTTCGCAACGATCGCATGTGGGAGTTCACCGACCGTCTACTTTCAATCGCATTACCTCGTATCCGTGACTTCCGCGGATTGTCACCAAAGCAATTTGATGGTCAAGGTAATTACACATTTGGTTTAACTGAACAAGTTGTATTCCCAGAGATCGAGCAAGACAAGATTGATCGCACTCGCGGAATGGATATCACCTTAGTTACTACCGCTAAAACCGATGAAGAGGGCCGCGAGCTGTTAAAAGCACTTGGCTTTCCTTTCCGGGAAAATTAAGAGAGGCACCACTAAATGGCAAAGACATCACTAAAGGTTAAAGCTAGCCGTAAACCAAAGTTCAAGGTTCGCGGTTACACAAGATGCCAACGTTGTGGTCGCGTTCATGCGGTCTACCAAAAATTTGGCATCTGCCGTATCTGCTTCCGCGAGATGGCACATGCTGGAGAACTTCCAGGAATCACGAAAGCTTCTTGGTAACAAACCCAACTATCAACTACGGAGAAGGTCCGTTAAATAACGGAAACCATTTCGAGAAAGGCCAAAGGCCAACAGAATGACAATGACAGATCCGATCGCAGACATGCTTGCACGTTTGCGTAACGCGAACTCTGCTTATCACGAGAAAGTGGCAATGCCATCTTCATCAGTGAAGGCACGTATCGCAGAAATCTTGAAGCAAGAAGGCTTCATCGCTGGCTACCACATTGAAAACAATGCAGCTGGCTTTGGTAAGACACTTGTTTTAGATCTTAAGTTTGGTTCAAACCGTGAGCGTTCAATCGCTGGGTTGCGCCGTGTATCAAAGCCAGGATTACGTGTTTACGCAAAATCAACATCACTTCCAAAGGTGCTTGGTGGTTTGGGTGTAGCGATTATTTCAACCTCTTCCGGATTGCTTACTGATAAGCAAGCAAATAAGAAAGGTGTAGGCGGAGAAGTTCTCGCCTACGTGTGGTAATCAAATGTCACGTATTGGAAAAATGCCGATCACCGTTCCATCTGGAGTTGAAGTTTCAGTTTCCGGACAAAGCGTTTCAGTTAAGGGTCCTAAGGGATCACTAACTCATGTGCTACGTGAGCCAATTGCAATTAAGCAAGATGGCACAACACTTACTTTGACACGTCCAAATGAAACTCGCGAAGCGCGTTCACTTCATGGCATGTCTCGTACCATCGTTAACAACATGATTGAAGGTGTAACCAAGGGTTACTCAAAGAAGATCAATATTGTTGGTGTTGGTTACAAGGTAGCTGCAAAGGGCAAGGATCTTGAGTTTGCACTTGGTTACAGCCACCCAATCGCATTTAAGGCAGATGAAGGAATCTCATTCAAAATTGATTCCCCAACTGAAATTTTGATCAGCGGAATTGATAAGCAATTAGTAGGCGAGACCGCTGCCAAGATTCAAAAATTACGGAAGGCAGATCCATACAAAGGTAAGGGTCTACATCTGGAAGGCGCAAAGATTCGCCGCAAGCAAGGAAAGACAGGTAAGAAGTAATGAGTATCGGACAAAAAGTCGTTAAGGGCTCTGCGACAAAGGCCCGCGCTCGCCGTCATTTCCGTTTGCGTAAGCGAGTAGTTGGCACACCAGAGCGTCCACGTTTAGTTGTTTCACGTTCTGCTCGTCATCTTTTTGTACAGATTGTTGATGATTCAAAGTCACAAACTTTGGCTTCAGCTTCAACTATGGAGAAAGATCTTCGTGCATTTGCTGGTGATAAAACCGCAAAGGCAAAGCAGGTTGGCGAATTAATCGCTAAGCGTGCGAAGGAAAAGGGAGTTTCAACAGTGGTCTTTGACCGCGGTGGAAATAAATTCCACGGACGTGTTGCAGCTGTTGCAACAAGTGCTCGTGCAAATGGATTGGAGTTCTAATGGCTGAGACATCTGCACCAACCACTCGCGTTGCAAATAAAGATGAGCGTCCTAAGGGCGGTCGTGAAAAGCGCGAACGTCGTGATGGTGATTTCCAAAAGGAAAAATCTCCTTACACAGAGCGAGTAGTTTTCATCAACCGTGTAGCAAAGGTTGTTAAAGGTGGACGTCGTTTCTCCTTCACAGCTTTAATTGTTGTCGGCGACGGCAAGGGCATGGTTGGAATTGGTTACGGAAAGGCGAAGGAAGTTCCGCAAGCAATCGCAAAAGCGGTTGAGGATGGCAAGAAGAATTTCTTCAAAGTGCCATTACTAAATGGAACTATTCCTCACCCAGTACAAGGTGAAAAAGCTGCCGGAGTAATTTTGCTTCGTCCAGCATCACCAGGTACCGGAGTAATTGCTGGTGGTCCAGTTCGTGCAGTACTTGAGTGCGCTGGCATCACCGATGTATTAACAAAATCTTTTGGTTCAGGAAATCCAATCAATATGGTTCACGCAACCGCTGCTGCACTTCGTATGTTGGAGAATCCAACTGCAATTGCTGCACGTCGTGGCCGTCCACTAGAAGATGTTGCACCTGCAGCGTTAACTCGCTTAGTTGCAGCTCAAGTTACGGTAGGTGCCTAATGCCTCGTTTAAAAGTTACACAACTTCGTTCAAAGGTTGGTAATCCACCAGATCAACGCAACACATTGCGCTCTCTTGGATTAAAGCGAATTGGCGATGTTGTAGTTAAAGAGGATCGTCCAGAAATTCGTGGCATGGTTTACGCCGTTCGCCACTTGATCGCTGTCGAGGAGGTTGAATAACAATGGTGCTTAAGGTTCATCATTTACGTCCAGCTCCTGGCGCAAAGACCAAGAAGACTCGTAAGGGTCGCGGTGAAGCATCAAAGGGAAAGACTGCAGGTCGTGGCGGTAAGGGAACACGTGCTCGTAACGTTGTTCGTGCCGGCTTCGAAGGTGGTCAACTTCCACTTGTAATGCGTCTGCCAAAACTTCGTGGATTTAAAAATCCAGAGCGTATTGAGTATCAGGCAGTTAACATCTCAACAATTAATGCGTTGTACCCAAAGGGTGGCGATGTAACAGTTGATGATTTAGTTAAAAAGGGTGCAGCTCGCAAGGGTTACCCAGTTAAGGTTCTTGGAAATGGCGATATCTCAGTGAAGGTTTCAGTCGCTGCGCACGCATTTTCAAAATCTGCAACTGAAAAAATCTCTGCAGCTGGCGGATCAGCTAAAACTCTTTAATTAGTTAAATTTAGAAGGAGAAGATTTTGTTATCAGCATTTAGTAAGGCGTTCAAAACACCTGACTTGCGTCGCAAGATCTTCTTCACTCTTTCAATCATGGCGCTCTTCCGCGCCGGCTCAGTGGTTCCAACTCCAGGTGTTTCATATGTAAATGTCCAGGAGTGTTTAAAGACTGCAAACACTGGTGGATTGTTTGGTTTGATTAACCTATTTAGCGGTGGCGCCCTATTGCAATTAAGTATTTTTGCACTTGGCATCATGCCTTACATCACTGCATCAATCATTGTTCAATTGTTAACCGTTGTAATTCCTCGCTTTGAAGCATTAAAGGCCGAGGGACAATCTGGAACTGCAAAATTAACTCAGTACACACGGTACTTAACAATTGGTCTTGCAATCTTGCAATCAACTGGTTTAGTTGCGGTAGCTCGTATTCAAGGTCGAATTTTTGCTAATTGTTCTCTTGCGATAATTCCAGACACATCTTTAATTCGCATCATCACAATGATCGTTGTTATGACCGCCGGAACCTCTGTAATTATGTGGTTGGGTGAGTTAATTACTGATCGTGGTGTTGGTAACGGTATGTCAATCCTTATCTTTACCTCAGTTGCTGCCTCATTCCCAAGTCAACTGTGGTCAATTAGATTACAAAAGGGATTGTTTGCATTCCTATTTGTATTAGCAGTTGGAGTACTTGTCGTTGCTGCAGTTGTATTTGTAGAGCAAGCACAACGCCGTATTCCAGTCCAATACGCTAAGCGTCAAGTTGGTCGCCAACAATATGGTGGTACCAGCACATATATTCCAATCAAGGTAAACCAATCAGGTGTTATCCCAGTTATCTTTGCATCATCACTTCTATACATTCCATCATTACTAGTTAACTTCAGTGGTTCAACCGCTGGTTGGGCAACCTGGATCTCTAAAAACTTTGTACAAGGTGATCACCCAATTTACATTGCAACCTATGCATTCTTAATTATTTTCTTTACCTACTTCTACGTTGCAATTACCTTCAACCCAGATGAGGTTGCAGAAAATATGAAGAAGTACGGTGGATTTATTCCTGGTATTCGTGCCGGACGACCAACCTCTGAGTACCTGCAATATGTACTCTCACGCATCACTGCGCCAGGTTCGTTGTACCTTGCATTTGTTGCAATCATTCCGATTATTGCGTTGATTCTTTTCCAAGCTTCGCAAAACTTCCCATTTGGTGGAACTGCAATTTTGATCGTAGTTGGCGTTGGTTTAGATACTGCAAAGCAGATTGAATCTCAATTACAACAACGCTCCTATGAGGGGTTCTTGAAGTAATGCGCTTAATCCTGGTTGGACCACCAGGTGCTGGTAAAGGAACACAGGCAGTTCACTTAGCTGCACATTATGCAATTCCACATATTTCAACTGGCGATATTTTTCGTGCCAATATTAAAAATTCAACTGAGCTTGGCAAACGTGCCCAAGCATTTATGGATAAGGGTGAGTTAGTTCCTGATTCAGTAACCAACGAGATGGTGCGCGATCGATTAGGACAAGCAGATGTAGGAAATGGTTTTTTATTAGATGGTTTTCCTCGTAATACCGCACAAGCGGATGAATTAAATAAAATTTTAGTTGAAAAATCTATGCCACTTGATGCAGTTCTAGAGTTAAAGATTGAGAACTCAGAAATTATTCGCAGATTATCTGGTCGTCGTACCTGCCGAAATTGTTCCGCCTCATTTCACATTGATTTTGAAAAGCCAAAGGTTTCTGGTGTTTGTGATGCTTGCCAAGGTGAGCTTTACCAACGTGAGGATGACAAAGAAGAGGTGGTTGCTCGCAGATTACAGGTCTATACCGAACAAACTGCGCCAATTATTGATTACTACAGTAAGGCTGGATTGCTAAAGAGCATCTCGGCTTTGGGTGATGTTTCTGAGATTACACAATCTGCAATTAAATCGCTAACAAAGTAGTACTGATGGCAATTCAAATCAAAACTCTAGAGCAATTAAAGTTAATGCGTAAAGCCGGCTTAGTTGTAGCGCATACCTTAAATATGATTCGAGATAGTGCAGAGATTGGTATGACTACCGTTGATTTAGATTTATTAGCTGTTCGATCATTAGATAAATACAATGCCAAATCATCATTTAAGGGTTACCACGGATACCCAGCAGTTATTTGTGCCTCTGTAAATGAAGAGGTGGTACATGGCATTCCAAATAAAAGAGCCTTACAAGATGGTGATATTTTGTCAGTTGATTTCGGTGCAATTGTTGATGGTTGGCATGGTGATGCGGCAATCTCGATTGGCATGGGAAATATTGATCCGGCTGATCAGAAATTAATGGATGTTTGTGAAGAGTCAATGTGGCGCGGAATCGCTGCTGGTGTAAATGGCGGAAAGCTAACTGATATTTCGCAAGCCGTTGAAAGTTATATTAATTCACAAGGCAAGTATGGAATTTTGCGCGAGTATGGTGGTCATGGAATTGGTAGCGAGATGCATCAAGAACCACATATTTTAAATTTTGGTAAAGGTGGCAATGGTCCAGATTTGATTCCTGGCATGGCGCTAGCAATTGAACCGATGATTACTCGTGGTACTGAAAAAACTAAGGTATTAAGCGATGATTGGACAGTTGTTTCGCAGGATCATTCTCGTGGTGCGCACTTTGAACATACATATGCAATCGCACCAGATGGCAAACCCTTTGTTTTAACAGCAATTGATGGCGGAAAAGCGGAGTTAAGCAGACTGGGAGTTGAAATTTCCGACCTTCTTTAATGTGTTTGAAATTGGTTGTAAAGTAGTGTGGTGAGTACAAATCTCGGTGAAATTATGCGATCTGAAATCGCAGAAATCCCATCAGTTTTCCAAAAATTAGCTGACCAAGTTCCTGTAATTACAAAGCAAATTCAATCACTTTCACTGACAAATATAGATTCAGTTATTTTGGTTGCTCGTGGCACCTCAGATAATGCCGCTCTTTTTCTTAAGTATTTAATTGAAACCAAGATTGGTATTCCATGCGGCTTGGCTTCACCATCTGTTGTCACTATCTATAACAGCAAACTTAAATTCACAAACTGCTTAGTTATTGGCTTATCTCAAAGCGGTCAATCGCCAGATATCGTTACCTACACAAAAGCTGCTAAAGCAGGTGGCGCCAAGAGCATCTCACTTACAAATGATCCGGAAAGCCCATTAGCCAAAGCCACCGATCTACATTTGTATTTAGAGGCGGGGGCTGAAAAAGCTGTTGCAGCAACTAAGAGTTATTCAGCAGAGTTACTTCTTGCATATATTTTGGTATCTGCCTGGGCTAATGAGAGCATTGATTTAAACAAGTTAATTGCAGCAACTAAAACCTCAGTAGGTAATTTGGCGGAGGTTGAATCTGTTGTATCTAAATTTGATCATAAGAGTGGCATAACAACTATGGGGCGCGGCTTTGCCTATGCCAATGCACAAGAGTGCGCACTTAAGATTCAAGAAACCTTAAAGATTCCAGTCTCTTCATTTTCGTCAGCAGATTATCTGCATGGACCGATCTCCTCTCTAACTGAAAACTCTCGAGTGATCTTTGTAGCACCGAGTGGGGTAGCGGTTGAATCTATGCAAACCACAGTTAATCGGATTCGTGAAATTACTAAACACATCTATTGGATTGGTAATGGCTTTACTGCTAATAGCGGTGAGATAAAGATCGGCGGTGCAACTGGATTAACAGAACAGGAATCAGTCATTGCCGACAGTGTCGTATTACAGCAATTTGCGATGTCACTTGCAGTTAAGAATAATTTAAATCCAGATGCACCAGTTGGCTTATTAAAAGTAACCCAAACTATCTAAATGTTTTTAACAGATGGCAGTTTTGCTACATCACGTGCTTATATAAATAATGAGTGGGTAGATGGTGGCATTAAGGTCATAGATTCAAAATTAACTTCCTATGGTGAAGCTGCCGGAAATAAAGGAATGGCCATTCCTGGCTTTGTTGATCTACAAGTAAATGGTCATGGTGGAGTAGATCTACTTGCCGCTAAGAGTGCGGATGAGATTCGTAAATTATCTAGATCTCTTTACCAAAATGGTGTAATCGCTTATCTGCCAACACTTATCACTGGACCAAAAGAGTTAACCCTTTCAGCTTTGAAATTAATTGAGGATGTAAGAAAAAATCCACAACCAGGCGAGGCTCAAATTATTGGCACCCACTTAGAGGGCCCATTTATTTCACCGGATAAATCTGGAATGCATCCAAAGGATCATATAAAAATGCCTGACCTTAATTTTCTAGGCGATTTTTTGCGTACCGGCAAGATTTCCCAAGTGACTATTGCACCAGAGCTGCCTGGCGCGATTGAGGTCATTAAATTTTTAGTTGACTCCGGTGTTGTGGTTTCACTTGGCCACTCCAATGCAAATGCTGCAGAGGCACATGCTGGCTTTGATGCTGGCGCAAAAACAGTTACACACCTATGGAATGCAATGAAGAAAAAAGCTGAAGGTGAGCCAGGATTAGCCCAAGTAGCATTAGAGCGTGATGATGTAATTATTCAATTAATTATCGATGAGGTTCATTTAGATTCACAATTAGTAATTGACTCGCTAAAGGATTGTCCTGGTCGATTTATAGTCACTAATGATGCAGTTTCTGCTGCTGGGTTAGGTGATGGTGTTTATCCATTTGGTGAAATAGATATCAAAGTTGAAAATGGCAGAGCAACTCGAATGGATGGCACATTAGCTGGCGGAGTTGGCACTTTAAATAAATCATTGCAATTAATGTGGGAGTACGGAGTTGGATTAGAGGATGCGATTGATTCTGTGACATCTCGCCCAGCTGATTTGATGGGTGTGGGTCATTTAGGTCGATTAGATCTTGGATCTCCCGCTCAAATCTGGTCACTTTAGGGCCGATTTTCCTTTTTTTACCCCCACGCTTAAACTAACCCTCCTGCCTCGCAAGGGGTAAACCCAATAAAGATCAGATAAGTAGGTATCGCTTGGCCAAGAAAGATGGTGCTATCGAAATTGAAGGCACCGTTGCTGAAGCCCTACCTAACGCAATGTTCCGAGTTGAGTTAACAAATGGTCACAAAGTTTTAGCACATATCAGTGGAAAGATGCGACAGAACTACATTCGTATTTTGCCGGAAGATAAAGTGATTGTTGAACTTAGTCCATATGACCTCACCAGAGGTCGAATTATTTATCGTTACAAGTAATTTGTAGCTTTAAATAATTAAAACTGAAGTTATAGGTTGTGAAGGAAGGTAAATCGTGAAGGTAAAGCCAAGCGTGAAGAAGATTTGCGACAAGTGCAAAGTTATTCGTCGTAATGGTCGCGTAATGGTTATTTGCGAAAATCTTCGTCACAAACAACGTCAGGGCTAATTAAAAGTAGTAAAAACGCGTGATGCGACTTGTTGGTTTAACTTAAAAAGTTAAATTAGCAAGACCCTCGGACCGAAGGGCTGAGGCCAACAGATGAAAAATGTTGGAGGCATTGCGGAGGACCTTTCGGATAAAAGAAACAGGTTGGAAATATGGCACGTCTTGTTGGTGTCGATCTTCCTCGCGAAAAGCGGGTAGAGATCGCACTCACCTATATCTTCGGAATGGGTCTTACTCGTTCGCAAGCAACACTTGCTGCGACAGGTATCTCACCAGATACTCGAGTTAAAGATCTACAAGAACCAGAGTTAGCAAAGCTTCGTGAGTTCATTGAAGCAAACTACAAAATTGAGGGTGATCTTCGTCGTGAGATCGCTGGCGACATCCGTCGCAAAGTTGAAATTCAAAGCTACCAAGGTATTCGTCACCGCAAAGGCTTGCCAGTACGTGGACAACGTACTCACACCAATGCTCGTACTCGTAAGGGTCCACGTGTTGCAATCGCTGGTAAGAAGAAGGAGACCAAGTAATGGCCACCGCTAAAGCAAAACCAGCTAAGGAAGCTGCTAAGCCAGCTCCAAAAAAGATTAAAGCACGTAAGAAGGATAAGAAAAATGTTGCCTTTGGACATGCTTACATCAAGAGCACCTTTAACAACACCATTGTTTCAATCACTGATCCAAGTGGTGCAGTAATTTCTTGGTCATCATCTGGTCAAGTTGGATTTAAAGGTTCACGTAAATCAACACCATTCGCTGCACAAATGGCTGCAGAGGCTGCTGCTCGTAAAGCACAAGAGCATGGCTTAAAGAAGGTTGATGTTTTTGTTAAGGGACCAGGCTCAGGCCGGGAAACTGCAATTCGTTCATTACAAGCCGCTGGGTTGGAGGTTGGAGCAATCGCAGATGTAACTCCAGCACCACACAATGGTTGCCGCCCACCGAAACCACGTAGAGTTTAAGGAAGGAAGAAATAAATGGCTCGCTATACAGGTGCAGATTGCAAACGCTGCCGTCGCGAAAAAGTAAAGCTCTTCCTTAAGGGCTCTAAGTGCGATGGACCAAAGTGTCCGATCGAATCACGTCCATATCCACCAGGACAACATGGTCGTGCTCGTTCAAAGGATTCTGAGTACCTATTACAGATGCGCGAAAAGCAAAAGTGCGCACGTATTTATGGAGTACTAGAGAAGCAGTTCCGTGGATATTACGAAGAGGCAAACCGCTTACAAGGTAAGACTGGTGAAAACCTTCTAATCATTCTTGAAACTCGTCTAGACAATGTTGTTTTCCGCGCTGGCTTTGCTAAGAGCCGCGATATGGCACGCCAATTGGTGCGTCACGGTCACTTCCTTGTTAATGGCAAGAAGGTAAATATTCCTTCTTTCCGAGTAACACCAATGGATGTAATTGATGTTGTTCCAGAGTCTCTAGATACAACACCATTTATCGTCGCAAGTGCAGAACTCGGCGAGAAATCTGTTCCAGCATGGATGGAGGTTGTGGGCTCAAAGATGAGAATTCTTGTTCACAGCGTTCCAACCCGCCCAGTTATTGATACTCAAGTACAAGAGCAACTAATCGTTGAGCTTTACTCGAAGTAATCAATTTCTTCTTCTTTAAGCAGTAAAGATTTAAAGCAGTAAAAATTAAATAGCAGTAACAGAACCGGAAGATCAAATAGAGGGTCTTCCACGACGTACGGAGGAAAATAGTGCTGATTGCACAACGCCCCATCCTCACTGAGGAAGTAGTAAGTGAATACCGTTCTCGGTTCATTATCGAACCATTGGAACCAGGTTTCGGCTACACCCTTGGTAACTCTCTTCGCCGCACACTTTTATCTTCGATCCCAGGAGCTGCTGTTACTGGTATCCGAGTAAATGGTGCTCTGCATGAGTTCACAACAATCGAAGGTGTAAAGGAAGATCTAACTGAGATCGTTCTTAACATCAAAAACCTAGTTCTCTCATCAGATAATGATGAGCCATCACTTCTTTACATTCGCAAGAATGGCGAGGGTGTAGTAACTGGTGCCGATGTTGCAGCTCCAGCAGGAGTACAGGTGCATAACCCAGATCTTCACATTGCTACATTAAATTCAAAGGCAAAGTTTGAGATCGAGCTAACTGTTGAGCGCGGCCGTGGTTACATCACTGCAGTGCAAAATAAGCAAGCTGGCGGTGAGATCGGCCGTATTCCAGTTGACTCAATTTATTCACCAGTTCTTCGCGTAACCTACAAAGTAGAAGCAACTCGTGTTGAACAACGTACCGACTTTGATCGTCTAGTTCTAGATGTTGAAACCAAGCGCTCAATCAAGCCAGGAGATGCAATGGCATCAGCTGGTAAGACTCTGGTTGAACTATTTGGTTTAGCACGCGAATTAAATGTGAACGCAGAGGGTATTGAAATGGGACCTTCCATGCAGGATGCAGCACTAGCTGCTGACATGGCACTTCCTATTGAGGATCTAGATCTAACTGTTCGTTCATATAACTGCTTAAAGCGCGAAGGAATTCACACAGTTGGTGAATTACTTTCACGTTCTGAAGCAGATTTAATGGATATCCGTAACTTTGGTTCAAAATCTATCGATGAGGTAAAGGCAAAGCTGCAATCAATGGGCATGCAATTAAAAGATAGCCCAGTGGGATTTGATCCAACTAAGCACGCGAACTACGGCAAGCATGAAGATGATCTTGTCGACGCGGAAGAAGCATAGGAGAGACAAATGCCAAAGCCAGCTAAAGGCCCACGCCTTGGAAGTGGACCAGCACATGAAAGATTGTTGCTGGGCACACTAGCCGCACAACTTTT
>JACCEE012482407.1_pt1 | contig 14088 bp, 14 predicted proteins | sample 7449931 | NCBI WGS metagenome assembly JACCEE01 (sample SAMN15323457, study PRJNA562643) | freshwater metagenome | isolation source: river surface water | place: USA:Blue River Watershed | collected 2017-08-19 | reverse complement strand
GAAAGAATGGATCTCCCTTTGCTTCCATTAAAAATCGTACATCGTCCTTAAAACTTTGGGAGTTTTGGTCCCATAAAAAAACACCTAAAAGGTGCCCCACTTCGGGAATATAGTTTGTTACCTGAATTAAATCCTTGAACCCATCCTTATTAAAGTCAAGGTACTCGAAGGCATTTACGGTACTAAAAAAGCCTGTAAATCGCTCAAAGGCATTGTACTTTAAATCCACTACTTTTTTGGCATACTCGGGTGAAATGCTCAATACATTCGGTTTAGTGCTAGCCAAGCTGATAGAAAAGTTGTCCTGGTACGCGTCACAGACATCGCCAACCCCATCTTTATCCCCATCCAATTGATTGGAATTCGCTTTTGTGGGACAGTTGTCAAATGCATCCACCACTCCGTCATTGTCTGTATCTTGAGTGAAACTTTGCGCAGTACTTTGTTGGGTTATTTTCCAACTCAAGCTGTCTGTCGATTCTTTTTCTTGCCCGTTAGCAATTATATAATTGTTAAAAAATATTGCTAATGTAAACACTATCACACCTAGCTGGCTAATTCCACCTTGTCTACTACCCTTCATCTTGTTTTTTATGTGCAATATAGGTTATCTGAATTCATAATTGAATCATATTTATGAAACTCATGCACCATTACCGAACATACCTATTGTTACCTCTTTTAATTGGCAGCCTCGACTAAAAAAATAGGCTACCTAGTAACCTAGGCAGCCTCTTCTAATGAAGTTGTATCTCTTTCACTACCGCACCACTGGCAATCCCTGTTGTGCCCAACCTTGAATACCTCCTTGCAGGTGGTATACCTTGGTGTATCCCTGCTGAAGTAGCATCCGCGCGGCTTCCTCGCTTCGAGCCCCTACCGCACAGTACAGGTAGACTTCTTGGTCTTTAGAAATTTGGCTAACCTGATCTAGAAAATCAGCGCTGTAAAAGTCGATTTCCACCGCGCCTTCAATTTTGCCTTGGGCTACCTCGCCTGCCGTACGCACATCTAGTACTGTGCCGGTGCTACTCTTCGATGCAAACTCCTGTGCACTCAATGTGATGACGGAAGTGTTCGTTTGTTGACTTATTCTTTCTGTATTTGCGGATTCTGTTTTGGAATTCGGTTGACAGCCAAAGAGGCCTGCAATCAAAATTAAAGCGGAGAGGAGGGTGGTTTTCATACCTTGAATTTTTCCAAAATTAACAAATTCGCTACGGACTCTTTGTGAGTAAAGGCACAGGAAACTGTCGACTATGGACGGTTGACCGTTGATTATAAAAATACCATGCTCATGGTTCCTATACCCATGATGACTTTAGCCAGGTTACTTAGCTGCCCAAATTGCTCTTTTTTATCTGCGCGATGAATTTTCCACATAAACCAGCAGAATAAGACCCCAAGCCCACCAAAATAATAATACAGTTGTGGGAGATCCAGTTGGAAAGTCACCGTAACTATCGAGCCGACAAAGGTGATCGCAATGATGTAAATCACCTGCTTGGTCTTGCGGAAACCAAGCACAATCGGCAAGGTTTTGGATCCGTGGAGGCGATCGCCTTGTCGATCTTCAATGTCCTTGAGCAGCTCACGAATTAGGGTTAAGAAAAAAGCAAAAAGTGCATAGGTAAAAACGAGCAATTCATTTTTTTGAAAGTAATAGGCAACCAAATAGATCGAAAGGCTCGTTAAAAAGGCTACTGCGAGGTTGCCAACAAAAGGCTTGCGCTTGAGTCCATTGCAATACCACCAGAGCAGAACTCCTGCAAAAATAATGAGTGCTCCAACACGAGGGGCCAGCACCCAACCTACGCCTATGGCCGCGAAGTTGAACACCGTGTGGAGCATCAAAATCATTCTTCGCTTGATGCCTTTCCCCACTACCACTGCCTTCGGGCGATTGATGTAGTCAATCTTGACATCGTAGTAATCGTTGATCATGTAGCCCGCTGCCGTAACCAGTAGCGTGGCTAAGATCACTAGGTAGAGGCGAAAATCCTGCAAGGTAGGAAGGCCTTGCCCATTGCTTTCTACTAAAAAATGTGCCGTCATCACTTGGGCAAAAGCAATCAGCAGCAAGTTGATTGGTCTGCTGATTCTAAATAGGCTCCGAAGTGATAAGGTTCTTTCCATGAGTTACTTTGCCCATAAAAATAAGGGAATAAAAGGATGATTTTGGGATTATTTTTAGTTCACCAACTGAAATTCAAGTTTCTGATTTTGTCGAATTCAATGCTCCTTTTTCTTAACTTGACTATCTAGATCGATGCCGCTATGAACACTTTTATCAATTCTTCAAGAAGAAACTTTATCAAACGCTCAGGTACTGCACTTGCAGGCTCCTTTCTGGTACATCCCCTTGCCCAAGCCTTAAGCTTGTTTCCTAGCTTGGACCGCAAACTAAAACTGGTCTTGGTAGGTACTGGAGTACGTGGGCTTAGCATGTGGGGACGGGATGTGGTGAAGGCCTACAGCGACCGGGTCGAATTTGTGGGTTTGTCCGACAAAAACGAGGGGCGCATGAAGGTAGGTAAGGCCTATTTGGAAGTGGATTGTCCGCTGTATCTAGATTTTGACCAAATGCTTCGCGAAACTAGCCCAGATGTGGTGATCGTGACCACGATGGATAGTACCCATCACGAATTCATCATCAAAGGCTTGAATGCAGGCATGCACGTCATCACGGAAAAGCCAATGACTACCGATGAACAAAAGGTGCAGGCCATTTTGGATGCGGAGCGGAAGTCGGGCAAGCAGGTGCTGGTTACGTTCAACTACCGCTACTCGCCTCACCGTCAAAAACTCTATGAGCTCCTGAATGAAGGAGCCATCGGCAAGGTGACCTCAGTGGATTTTCATTGGTACCTAGACACCTCCCATGGGGCGGATTATTTTCGCCGTTGGCACGGCATCCAGGCACACAGTGGAAGCCTGTTGGTACACAAAGCTTCGCACCATTTTGACCTACTCAACTGGTGGCTAAACTCAGATCCAGAAGAAGTTTTTGCTTATGGCTCACTTGAATTTTATGGAAAAAATGGTCCTTTTCGATCCAAATCCTGTAGAGGATGTCCCCATGCTTCTTCCTGTGATTTTTACTGGGACATTACCAAAAATGACTACCTCACCAAGCTGTATGTGGACAACGAAAAGTACGATGGCTACTTACGAGATGGCTGCGTTTTTCGAGAAGAAATCGACAGCTTCGATAAAATGGCAGTTCAGATCCGCTACAAAAATAAGGTGCAGGTGAGTTATTCTTTGACAACCTACTCACCCTACGAGGGCTATCGAATAGCCTTTAATGGAACCGAAGGAAGGCTGGAGGCATGGATCAAAGAAAGTCAGCCTTGGGAGGAAAAGAACGAGGATGAATTGGTGCTGGTCAAGAATTTTGGGGAGAGATCCATTATTCCGGTACCTCATGGATTGGGAGGGCATGGTGGAGGAGATACACGGCTTAAGGACAAACTTTTTCTTGATCCCAATCAAGCCGACCCTTGGCGACAGTCCGCAGGGAGCCGGGATGGAGCGATGTCCTGCCTAATTGGTATTGCTGCGAGGCATTCCATCGAGCAAGGCAAACCGATTCGCATTCAAGATCTGACTACAATTCCATTGCAGGAGTCAGGTAGGGGAGCCTAACCTCAATAGGCCTTTTAGGCATCTCCCATTACCGTGGAAACAGCCTTTGGTTGAAGATCTACCAGAGCGACAGCCCCATGAATGGCTGTTTCATCCAGATCAGATACGAGCAGTTGAAGTTTGGCCAAGACACTTGCATAGGGAAAAGTTTGCAAGGTGGCTCGTAAGGATTTTTCAAATAAGGGAAAGGTCTTCCGAATGGAGCCACCCAAGACGATGGCTTCGGGGGCAAGGGAAAAAAGAATCACTTTGAGCAGTTCCCCAACATGGTTTCCAAATTCTTCAAAGGCCTGCAAGGCTACCGGGTCTCCTTCTTGGGCTAATTTGGCCAGAGCCTTAGGACGACTTTGGTACACGCGATCGAAAAATTTGCCGCTGCAATAATCCTCAAAGGTACCATCCAAGTAGGAAACCCCACACCATTCTCCGGCGGCAGAATTGACTCCCGAATACAATTTGTTGTGGATGATTATTCCACCACCTACTCCGGTGCCTAGGGTGATACCTACGAGATTTTGGAATTCGCTGCCTACCCCAAATTTATGCACGCCTAGGGCAAAGCAATTTGCGTCATTGTTGATGTAAACAGGCTTCCCAAATCGAGCCGTCAAAAACTTTCGCAATTCTACATGCTGAAAGGAGGGGATATTGGCCAAGCCCAAGACAACACCTTCCTTCGGATCCACCAATCCTGGAATCCCAATTCCGATTCCTTCAAAGGAGTAGGGGAGGTAACTTTCAATAAAGGTAGCCAAGGCTTCCAAAATCACATCCTGGCTTTCGAGCGCAGGTGTGGGTATACTTCGGATGTCTTGGAGACGACCCGATACCAGCACGCCAGCCTTGATGCTGGTGCCACCAATGTCGATGCCTAGAATAACGTGTTCCATTCGAAAAAAGGGGTTAATGGGAGCGAAAATACCTGACTGCTGAAAATCGGAAAATTAAGTTGGACGAATGAAGCGGCATGCTAGAGCATGCCTTCGATGGATTTTTCGAGTTCTCGGGCAGTAGCCAAAAACTCATCTACATTCATGTCTCGGAAGAAAATCAAGCCATGACTTGCACGAACCTTCGCATGTTCGTGCTGGTAGAAGTAATTTTTACCGAGCAGCAATTGGATGTCATTGAGTTGACCTACCCAGGTGCGCTTGGCTACCGTGCTAAACTTTCCATTGTGGGAGTAACTCGGGAAGGAGGCCTTGACCTGGCTGAGGTAGCAGTTGGCAAAGGAGTCTTCCATCACGGCCATGTCACCTAGGGAAACAGGCACGATGACATTCGCTTCATGGGGTTCAAACTTGAACCACACATTTCGGTACCCGATGATGCGCAACTTGCTGGTATCGGTTTCTTCCGACCATTTTTTAACTGCCGCAGCAGTGGCTTGCAGCACCTTGTAATGCGTATCGGGACCAGAACCTTCTGGATCTAATGTGAGACTCAATTTGGTAGGTTTGATTTTTCGAAGCATGTCCACAATAGGTTCCACATCGCGGGTTTTGTCTGGTTGTTCGGTGAAAATATCTCCCGTATAAAATCCAAGCCGTAGGTGGTGTACATTTTTCACCTGAACACCAAAATGTGCCCAAACCAATTCTTCCTCGAACTCCCGAATCATCCCTTTCAACTTTTGAATTTTGGGTGGATTTTTTTCACCGTCGTAGGAATTTTTCAGGATGCTGAGCACTTCGTTGATAGTTTCGCGTAGCTGCTCCTTGTTCTTAATCTCCCAGACAATACAGAGAGCCCGCACCACGCGATGGCAGAGTCCTCTTGAGCGGGCTGCCGCATTTTCCGAAGCCACATTGGTCAAGAAATGGTACACATCCTTGTCTGTTTTTAGGCTGTAGCCTACCTCAAAAAAGTCCTCGTAATTGGTCATCTGGATTTTTCCTTCATCCAACAATTTCTTGGTATGGAGCAAGGTGTCGATGACAAATCGGTTGGTGACTGCCGTAAATCCCGAAGTGAGCACTGAGAAATGCGCTTGGTTGCTCGGGTCATGCAATTGATTGGTGATGTGGGGCAAGATTCCCAAGGAAATATCGTCGTGGTGCGGACCGGTGTGGAGGAGCACTTCATTTTGCTCCTGCTCCAGTCCTTTGGAAATTTTCGAGGAGATGCTTTGGATCACCCGATTTACTGTTTCTTCGGATAGATCAGGGATTTGTTTGCAGTAGGGATCTGCCTTCAAATCTTCCAACTTGAGCCGGTGACCATAGGTATTCTTTTTCTTGCAAAGTTCGATGACCGCGCGCTCTGTTTTTTCATAGGTCCAAGGGCCTGTTTGGTAATAGGCATCAATGGAGTCGGTGAGTTTGACTGCAGCGCCTCGGGTGAGGTAAAATCGTCCTTGGGCCAGCTTTTGAAGGATGGTCGCCGGGTATTGGGTAGTAGGGCCAGACTCTAAGGAATCCCGAACAATCCCAGCTTTGGCCTCACCCGCAGCGATGACGATACCCACAGCATTGGGATTGTAGACGATGGTGTCTAATCCGATGGTGATGACCAGTCGGTTGGCTGAAATCTCAATTCCACCCAGGTCTCCTGCTGCGACGGCTTGGGTTTCAAAATTGGTTTCGGTAAGTCGAGTCACCGAGTAAGTATGTGATCCTCGGGTATTGAAAGCGATGTGCCCATCTGGACCTATGCCTCCCAGAAAAAATCCAATTCCTCCCTTTGCTCGAATCCGTTGCTCGTATTCCCCACACCACTGGTCGATGAGGTAAATGGAGGTTTGCTGGAGTTGCTCCAACTCATTCACTGGATCTCTGAAGCGGAGGCTAAGGTCTACTTTTAGGTCAGGAAAAATCTTGTTGAAGCGCTTTCCTTCTGCCAGGGGGATTTCATCGGAATTGATGAGGATGGCTTTTTCCTTGGATAGGCCAAATCCGCTGAGGTAAAACTTGTTTACGTAATCGTAGAAACTGTTGTGTTGCTTGGAAGAAATCGGATAAAACTCGTCGATCTGTACGAAGGTGAGTTCCTGGAGGCTGGGTTTTTTGGTGTTTCCTAGGCCGTATTTTTCCCGAACCTCCTTCCCTTTTTTGGTATCCCAGTTTTCAAGTAAAAACTGGGTCCATTTGATAAAATATTCTGGTGTTTTGCCTGTGGGAAGGCTGACCACTCCTTCCGGATTTGCTGCTACCCACTCGAGAAAGCGGCAAGCTGTGAGCAGACCTAACTTGGGGAAGTTGTCCACCAAGAGGTAGGGGAGCTGGGTAGTCATTTTGGTGACACCAGATTCTGCCAAGAAAGCCTTTTCTACTTCGGAAAACTGAGGGGTTGCGTGCATGAGAACAGTCGTTGAAGGATAAAACGAGAACTTCCCATAAAAGTCTCTCTTTTGAGAAAGGAGAGCGGAGAATGGGTTAATCAAATCTAAAAAACTTTAGAAATAAAACCGAATACTTTAATAAAAAAATTAAAGAAGTTTGATTTAAAATCAAAAAATATAAATTATTCAAAACACCGCATTTCAGGGAGTATAAAAAAAATACCTCAGCGATTTCTCTGAGGTATTGATATGGGCTTAAGGCCCGAAATAGCTTAGATTAAGCAGTTACTCCAAGAGCTTTGGCCATTGTGGCTCCGATTTCGGCAGGAGATTCAGCCACCAAGATTCCGTTTTCGCGCATGATTCGCATTTTTGCAGCTGCGGTATCGTCCGCACCACCGATGATGGCACCTGCGTGACCCATTCTACGGCCTGGAGGGGCTGTTTGTCCAGCAATAAATCCAACTACCGGCTTCTTATTGCCTGTTTCACGGATCCAACGCGCCGCTTCTGCTTCGTAATTACCACCAATCTCACCAATCATGATGATGGCATCGGTTTCTGGATCATTCATCAATAGTTCTACTGCCTGCTTGGTAGAGGTTCCAATGATCGGGTCACCACCGATACCAATCGCAGTAGATACACCAAGACCTGCCTTAGCTACTTGGTCAGCCGCTTCGTAGGTTAAGGTTCCTGATTTGGAAACGATTCCGATTCTTCCTGATTTGAAGACAAAACCAGGCATGATGCCTACTTTTGCTTCGCCTGGAGTGATTACTCCTGGACAGTTGGGTCCAATTAATGTGCAACCTCTTTCTTTGATGTAAGGCTTGGCACGCATCATGTCTGCCACTGGAATCCCTTCCGTGATGGCGATGATCACTTTGATGCCTGCATCAGCTGCTTCCATGATGGCATCAGCTGCAAATGCAGGGGGCACAAAAATAATTGAAGTGTCTGCACCAGTCATTTGTACCGCTTCCTCCACTGAATTGAACACTGGCTTCTCCAAATGCAAGGTACCTCCTTTGCCTGGGGTCACTCCCCCTACGACTTGGGTACCGTATTCAATCATTTGTTGAGCGTGGAAGGAACCCTCAGATCCAGTAAATCCTTGAACGATAACTTTTGAATTTTTATTAACTAGTACACTCATGATGCGCTTTTTATTGTTTCGCACAAAAATAGAAGAAAGCACCCCCCATTCAAAAGAAAATGGCAACATTCTATTCGAATTTTAAGCCTATCCCCTAATCCTGATTCTCCATCACTTCTTTTCACAAAAAAGGAGATGCCTTCTCCTTCATTTTACGGTCAAGAATTGATCAAAAATCAATAATCTTCGTTTCTGTTCAAAAAGGTCAGCAATTTGTAGACCTAAAAAATTAACTTTGGGATAGCCGATTGATGGATTTGGAAACCATTCATCCGCCTAGAACTTGGATTTCATGTTGCTACAAACCACTTCGCTCCGCTTCGCCTACCCCGGACAAGCCCCGATTTTCTTTCCGGATATTTCCCTTAAAGGAGGGGAGGCACTCCTGCTGCTAGGCCAATCTGGGTCTGGGAAAACGACCCTACTCAACCTGCTTGCCGGACTACTTACTCCGAGCCAAGGAACTGTGATGCTGGATGGGGTCAACCTTTCTTCACTCGAGGGACATCGCTTGGATTTGTTTCGAGGGCAGCATATCGGAATTGTATTCCAAAAGCCACATTTGATTGCTGCGCTTTCGGTGAAGCAAAATTTAGAATTGGCGCAATTTTTTGGAAAGAAAAAAGGGCTCTCTCCGACAGAACTGCTCCAAGACTTGGGCTTGGCGGCCAAAGCAACTGCTGCAGTAGGTACGCTCAGCGAAGGGGAAGCCCAGCGGGTATCCATCGCACGCGCATTGGTCAACTCACCCAAACTGATCCTAGCCGATGAGCCTACCTCCAGTTTGGATGACCTGCATGCCCAGCGGGTGGTACAGCTCTTGAAAGCGCAAGCGGCCAAAATTGGTGCAGCTTTAATTATTGTCACGCACGATCAGCGTGTCAAATCAGAAGTTTCTCAGGTCCTAGAAGTGAAAAGCGCATGAATCTCCTAACCCTCAGTTGGAAATACCTCAGCTTTCGGCCACTTTCTACTGGTCTGAATGCAATTTTATTGGCTTTTGGTTTAGCCATCATTACCGTATTGCTCCTGGTACAGCACCAGTTTGAGCAGAAGATGACCCGAGATGCCGCAGGCATTGACCTGGTGGTTGGCGCAAAGGGAAGTCCGCTCCAATTGATCTTGGCTTCTGTCTACCACATTGATTTTCCTACGGGAAACATCAAGATGGAAGAAGCACAGCGCATCTCTCGAAATCGACTGGTGAAGCAAGTGATCCCCCTTGCCATGGGTGACAATATGCAAGGGTTTCGAATTGTAGGGACCAACCACGATTACCTCTCGCGCTATGAAGTGTCTTTTGCTGCGGGAAAGGCCTGGGAATACCCTTTTGAAGTGGTCCTTGGGTCCAGCGCTGCACAGGCGCTTGGCTTGAAATTGGGAGACACCTTTATTGGAAGTCATGGAATCAGCGTGGGGAGCCATGATCACGACCAACAGCAGTTTAAAGTAACTGGGATTTTAGCGCCTACAGGAAAGGTAGTCGATCGCTTGGTGCTCACCAGCATCGAATCCGTTTGGTATACCCACGATGAGCAAGGGGAGGAGCCGATCGCTACAGAGGAAGTGGAACTGCCACTAGAAGAAGGTGCTTCCCATGAAGAAGAAGCCCATGATGCCCATTCAGAAGCCATGGATCCGCTCAAGGTGCCTGTTGCTACCAAAGGATTTCCTACCTCCAACCAAGAGCGAGAAGTCACCTCCTTGTTGGTTCGTTACCGCAATCCCATGGCAGCGATCCAGTTGCCCCGAATGATAAACTCGGCTACTTCTATGCAGGCCGCATCCCCAGCATTTGAAATGTCTCGACTATTTGAACTGCTTGGGGTGGGCATTAGTCTCTTGCAGGGCTTGGCCATAGCCCTAGTAGTCATTGCGGGATTGAGCATTTTTATCGCCCTCTACAATTCCTTGAAAGAGCGGAAATACGATCTGGCGATTCTACGGGCTTTGGGTGCCTCTCGGGCGCAATTGGTGACTTTGGTATTTCTGGAAGGGATTTCGCTCACCACTTTGGGAGCGCTCTTAGGGATTGCTTTTGGGCATGGCTTTTTGGCAATTATCGTGGAATTGACTTCCCAAGAAGTAGTTTCTTTGGTGGATCCTTGGGTATTCTTACCTGAAGAAGGATTCATTTTCGGTTATGCTTTGGCCGTGGGAATGCTGGCTTCCTTGATACCAGCCTGGTCGGCTTACCAAACGAGTATTGCAAAGCAACTTACAAAGACGTAATTAGCATAAAATTTAAAGCAAGATGAAAAAAGGAGCATTCCTGATCGGTTTACTTTTGGCTTTAGCCACTTTTTCCCAGCAGACGTATGCCCAAGGGGTATGGAAAAGTTTGTCTGAGGTGACTTACAAAATCAGCAAGGATAATTTTGGTGAACTCTATGTGCCTGTTTTTTCTGAAAATATTAAAAAAATAGAGGGCAAGGTCGTGGAGGCGGATGGCTACATCATCCCTTTTGAAGGCATGTTTAAGCCCAATCACATCATCCTATCCAGTCTTCCGCTTGCAGAATGCTTCTTCTGCGGATCTGGAGGGCCAGAAACAGTCCTAGAAGCGATGCTCACCAAGCCCATCAAGTACACCTCCAAGCGGGTGAAGATTCGCGGCAAACTCACCCTCAATGCGAATGACCCCGAGAAGTTGATGTACATCCTCAAAGAGGCTGTGCTCGTCGAAAACTAGATCGACTGGGTTTTTATTTGGTGCTGAGGTAGGCTTTTTCGCGCTCGCGGAATTTTGCCATTAAATCCAAACAGACCTTTCCCACTTTTCCAGACCCTACTTTTCGATCGTCAATCTGTGTGACGGGCAATAAAATCTTGGTGGTTGCTGAGATAAAGGCTTCATCTGCTTCCCAAACTTCTTCCAAAGAAATAGGTCGGATCTGTACATCTCCTGCCACTGCCAGCAAGTTCTTTCGAGTAATGCCCATCAGAATGTGTTTATCTGGCGTATGGATGACCCCATCTTTGACGATGAAGAAATTGCTTCGTGAACTTTCACTCACCCAACCATTCCAGTGGTACAAGACATCCTCTGCACCTTCCTGCTTCCAGCGCATGCTGTGCCAGACGGGAAGGGTATAGTTGGTGGTTTTGATGTCTGCTATCGCCCGCACATGCTCCACAGTCAGTAATTTGACGCCCTGCTGGTACTTTTCTTCGGAAGGGAAACTCAGTTCCTCTCCAAACATAAACAGGGTGCCGGTTGCAGGCGAAAAGTGATTTTCGGATACGCCCCCAGTCAAGACCATCCGGATTCCACCTTGCTCCAAGTCATTTTTGGCAATCAATTCTGAAATGATAGCACGTAATTCTTCACGTGAATAAGGTAGAGGCAAAAAGGTTTTTGCTGCGGATGCAGTAAATCGATCCAGGTAATCTTCTAAAAACACAGGTTGATACTGCTCGGTACGGAAAAAATCAAAAATCCCGTAGCCACGAATTACGGCCAAATCAGCGGGATGAAGGCGAGCATCTTGAGTTGGGATAATGTTCCCATCGGCAAAACAGAATGGTTTCATAGCATCAAAGTGAGTAATCAAAATTAGAACTTAAATTCACATCGGCTTTGTAGAAGGCCATAGATTCTTTTTTAATTTTGAAAAAAAATTAAACTAACCTTCACCTGCATGAAATTTTTCGCATCTGTCTTGATTCTGTTTCTATCCTTTTTAGTCCTTTCCTGTGCCAATCCCTTGATCGAAGCAAATAAAGAGATGCGTGCACAACTAATCGGAGTGCATGATGAGGTGATGCCCAAGATGGGAGAATTGATGTCCTTGCAAAAGAAAGCCTTGGCCCAAGCAGATGGTTTGTATGCGCAAGACAGCACGGCCACCGCTCAAATTGAATCCATGCGATCTCTGGCTGCCCAACTTGACCAGGCCTATGAGGGGATGTTTGTTTGGATGCGGCAGTATTCGGTAGATGAGGAGGGGAAAACTCCCGAGGAAATCAAAACGTACTTGGACGATCAATTGCTGAAAGTCAATCAAGTAAACGCGGATATCAAAGCCGCTTTGGATAAAGCCGCAATCCAATTGAAAGACTAATTTCCTGCTGGCGGGGTTTTCAAATAGCCTTCCACCCGCGGTGCATCGATGACCCCTTCATTCATGCCCCAACTGTTATACAGGTAGGTGGAGATTTGAGCTAGTTCCAATGGGCTAAGGCTGGGATTGGCTGGCATGGCTTGGTTGTAAACCTGTCCATTGACCACAATCTCTCCAGCTTTGCCATGCTTCATAATCCATACACTTCGCTGAATATCCGCTTTGAAGTAATCCGCATCTCGAAGAGGAGGAATGAGTTTTCCTAAGCCAGTTCCATCCTTCTGGTGGCAGTTGGCACAATAGTTTTCATACAACTCCTTTCCAGGAATCGCAAACTGTAGAACTTCAGGATCAGAAATTTGGGCAAGGGTATTGACGTCGCTACTTGCTTTGGGGGCACAGGAAACGCAAAAAAGACCAATTATTAGTAGAGAAGCCAGAAGTCTCACGGCTTGAGTAGTTTGGGGATGTCGGCAAGCAATCGGTCTACTTGTTCGGCTTTGGTACCGTCATACACTCCACGGATTCTTCCTTGCTGGTCTACGAGTAGAAATGCGCCACTGTGTAGAAATCCCCCTGGCTCTAGTTCATCCGCCATGGTGGTAGTCAGGTAACTGGTTTGACCAATTTCAAAGATTTTTTCTTGATCTCCTGTCAAAAAATTCCAGGTAGCTGCATCGGGCACTCCTAGTTTGTCTGCATAATCCTTTAGCACGGCCTGGGTGTCATGAGTTGGGTCAATGGTATGGCTTAGGATTCGGAAATTAGGGTCTCCTTTAAACTGCTCATACACCCGAAGCATTTCTTTTTTCATGATTGGGCAGATGGTAGGGCAGGTGGTAAAAAAGAAATCGGCTACATACACCTTACCTGCCATATCTTCCTTACGGACGGTATCTCCCAGTTGGTTGACAAAGGCAAAATCAGCAATGCTGTGGTACACCGTATCCTGATTGTCATCCACGAAGCGTTCGCCAAGTATGGGTAATTCCGAAATGGTGGTTTCTTCTTTTTTTGAAGGACTGCAGGATAGGGAAAAAGCCAACAGTGACAGCAGGAAGGTAGTTTTTATCGCAGCTATTCGATTCATTTTGTTCTATATTTTTTATAAACCTTGATGGCGATTAGTAGTACCACAAAAAGTCCTACTAGTCCCAACATTCCCCATAGCATGCTGAGTGTATTTTTCAAGACGATCAGGAATACAATGGCAAAGAGCAGTAGTGTAGAAACTTCATTCCAAAGGCGCAACTGGGTAGAGGTCCAGCGAGCTTCGCCGCGCTGCAACCTAGAAAATAGCACTTGGCTGTAGCCGTGGTATACGTATAGCAAGGCAACAAAGATTAGTTTGGCCTGCATAAATTCCTGTTGAAGGTAGCCCAAGCGATAGGTAAGCACCCAAAACCCAAAGATTAGCGTCAGGACAGCTGAGGGCCAAGTAATGATGTACCACAACCTACGTGCCATCAAGTCGAGTTGTGGCTTCAGGATGAGACGTTCGTGTTCGGGTTTTTCGAGGGCTTCGGTTTGGTAAATAAACAGGCGCACAATGTAAAAAAGGCCTGCAAACCAGGTGACAATAAAAATCAGGTGCAGCGCCTTGATGTATTCGAATCCCATTGTCAAAATTTTAGGCTAAATTAAGGGCTTCAGCCTACAAACCCTCGATAAATTTTTGAAAAGACCATCTGCCCTAGTTATTATCCTTGGCATCACCGTATTTATAATTCTAGCTGTGATCGTGAAGGAAAGCTTTTCCGAACAGGGAATCGCTGCCTACCAAGACCAGTTTGAGGAAGTGGGTTACTTCAGAAATGAAAATAATACGGGTCCTGTGCTAAGGATCTATGCCTTCCGAACCCAAGTGGAGGATCCGGAAGTATTGAAATCCTTTGCTGACCTGCTCCCACACACGAAGTACGGTCGAACACTGGTAT
>JACCEE012119187.1_pt1 | contig 14095 bp, 20 predicted proteins | sample 7449931 | NCBI WGS metagenome assembly JACCEE01 (sample SAMN15323457, study PRJNA562643) | freshwater metagenome | isolation source: river surface water | place: USA:Blue River Watershed | collected 2017-08-19 | reverse complement strand
TTGGTTGTGAGGTTGATGCCCTTGATAACATTAAACGATTCCTTGATAAAAAAGGATTTGATTGTTTAATAACTTCAAATAAAACTCACGCATTAAATATGCTTAACTCAATGCGGTTTAACGTCGCTTTAATTGACTTGCATTTTAATGGTGAAAATAGCGGGTTAGAATTGATTAAATCAATCAATAAAGAAGTTAATACTTCATTTCTAATAATGGCAACTTGCGAAACAGTAGACGCTTTAAAGCAAGCCGTTAATTTAGGCAATGTCTTTTGGTGGTTTAACAAGCCATTTGATTTAAAAGAAGTCTTAGAGAAAGTTGATGAGCTGGCTTATTTAATACACCCAAACAAAGTTAATCAATTTCTATCTCTTTTAGATAAGGATAAATAACTATGTGGAAACTAATAGGTATTGCAGCAGTGATTATCCTAACAACTATTTACACCAACCATTTGATTTATGAACAATGCAATACTCGTGGTTGGGCGAGTTTATCGCGAGGACAAATCATTTGCTTTCCTTCGGTCGATGCTCATTTGGGGAGTAGAAAATGAACGCACAAGCAATGTTTTTAGGAATCCTTTTATTGATTGCAACAATATTAGCAATTATTGGGTCAAGTATTTAGGGGTAAGAAATGGCTGACATCACAATGGCACAAATGGGTAGAAATAAAACGTATTCAAACATGAAAGCGTTTGTTTGGTTTATTACTCTATTTATTGGAATTTTAGAAGTATTCGCATGGCTTTCTTTAGCGGGCAATGATTTCGCCAAGCAAGTTATTTTTGGAATGGCGGCATTAATTTTTGTTTATTCAAGAAACCAAATTGCAATCATGGGAGAATACGCGCATCGTAGCGGCAAATTAGAACTTGCACAAACCATGAAAATAATGGGCTGGTTATCAGTTGTAATAACTTGTTACTTTATGTACACGCCGTTGAGTTCTCATTTTGATAGCTTAGCGAAAAAAGCAAAAGCAGAAACCGCTTCAGTTCAACTTGCTCAACAAAAAGTCGACACTGCAACGGCGAAACTGAAATCTTTAGAAACTGCTAAAATTGCAGAGAATGATGCAGAAAGCGCGGTTGCATTAAGAGACGAGTTATTAACTCAAAAGAAAGCAGAGTTAAAACAAAACGCAGATGCTAAAGCAGCACATGACGCTGGAGTTAATGAAAAGATTGAATTGTTTTGGCGGCAATTTGCAGTTGGTGATTTAACTAATGAGCAAATCATGGGTAAAGATTGTGGGGTTAAAACCATTAATGGGAAAAGATATAAAACAGCTGCAGGCGAAGCGTGTGAGAAACTTTCTTTAATTAAAAAGGAGTTCAAAGAGTTTAAAGCACCATTTGATTTAAAAGAAATTGATCAAAAATTATCGGAATTGCAACCTAAAGTCGCCCATGCAAATCAGATTGAAATCGCAAGAAAGGCTTTATCAGTTGCTGAACAAGAGTTTGCGGTTGCAATGCAAACGGCGGGCGTTGGTGAAAGTAGTGGGCACAATAATTCTCTTGTCGGCTTCGAAAACACTGCTAAGTCAATCGGAGCATTTATCGGTAAAGAGTTACAGGTAAGCACCATTTACAACGTTTTAATTATTATCGTGATTGCAGTAATTGTAGCTTTACCAATGCTTTTAACACCCCATTTAGAAGACTTAAGAAACCCTATTGAGAGAGGAACTGTACCAGTGAATAGAAATGAAATGACCGTTAAAGAAACGTTAGTAAGATGGGCGGATTGGTTTAAATTGTTATGGGCTTCATTAAAGGCGAAAAAAGAAGTGCCGCCCGTCATAAAAGAGAAAGTGACGTTTCAACATGACGGAAATGAAGCGTCAAGTAAGCCCGTCAATATGAAAGCGCAAGCAACTATGAAGCGTCAAGGTGACGTTAATGACGCGGGCAGTGACTTACTGAAGCCCGTCACTGCAAAGTCATTTACAGGCACACAAGCGCGTCAAGATAGCCAATATCAAGGCGGGTTAGATGTTGCAGAGTTCAATGGTGAAATGCCGATTGATAACTCATACAAAGAAAGCAGAATCGGGTTTGCAGCGTCAAAAGAACGTCAAATGGCAACCCGTAAAGTCTTTAATGAAGTATTAGGAGTAGATGACGTTAATGAATTAATGAAGCGTCAAGTTACGAGAAAAATGAACGCCGCACGTTTGAAATTTTACCGTGATTTTGATTTGCTTTTAAATAGTGGAATGACAGCAACCGCAGCTTTTGAACAATTGAAAGGAGTTAAGGATTCCGCGCAAGCATCAAAAGCAAAAACACAACTTTTAAAACTTAAACAAGAGGGTATTTTATGAGTACAAACTTTGTAACGGGTTGTCCATCATGTGGTGGGCATTTAGGATTCAACGCCGAAGGTGGTGATATTCTGCCACGTAAATTTTCCCCTATGAATGTACCGCTAGAAATTTCAGGGGATTTTAAAAATCAAATAGCGTATTGTCCTAAATGTAAGATTGTTTGGGAGTTACAACTACAATCTATTTTTAATACTCATGCGAAAATGAGTCTAGTAAAAATCTTATAAAATGACAATCGCCGCTTTATTTATTGCATGGGTTTTTGGTGGAGGAAAGCATTATTTCTCCGCTATTTTAACCCTTGCAATTAATCAAAAGCTTGTAACCTCTTACGATAACTATTTCATAATTCTAATTATTGCAATAGTTTCATTTACGCCTGAAGTTAGATACATTGAAAAGGATGATTACAAGGTTTCAAAACTTGAAGGTAAGTTATTTGTAAGAGCGTTAATCGGGTTATTTGCAGCGGCGTGGTATTTTGGATATATCGCGCCATTTTCAGACTTCAAAGTTGGCACGATAATTTTTGAGTGGTTTAAATCAAATGGGCTTCATTTGATGGAGTATCTCAAAAAAACATTTCTAGGGTTTCTTTGGTAGTGAGGTGATTAAAAATGAGAGAATTTGCAACAATCAAAAGATTTAAAAATGATCGTTATTGTCATGATGTTAGATGTAGTTTATATGAAACTATCCCATTTAATATTTTGGATAATATAATTAACAATTTATCCGATAAAACATGGCATGACAAAATGATCGAGTTAAACTCTGTCTATGGGAATAAAAGAACAGATTGCACATTTAGTAAAGGCATTGTAACTTTTTTGAGAGTACCAATAAAAAACAGTGAGAAACTTGCAAGTGAGTTAAATGCTTTTGTGCAATCTATTTTAGATGGTGTAAATTAAACATCAAAAGGTTTGTCGCCCATCATAGCCTTCATTTCTGCATCAACATCTCTTTCAAGTGCGTTGCTTTCTGTGAATTTATCGGGGTAACGCGCTTTTAATTTATCAATATTCATAGTCATTATTTCCGCCATTGAAAAGCCCATTGATTTGCAACCTAATTGAATAAACCAAAGCAAGTCACCCAACTCCTCAACCGTATTCACAAAATCAATAGGCTTGCCATTAAGCCCGTTAATTGAGTTCATAGCTAACTCGCCCGCCTCACTACAAATCCCCAACAAAGCGTGTAAGTAATTTTTATTGCCTGTAAATACCAAAGGCGTTTTAACCTCGTCACCTTTCCCATAGAAAGCCGCTTTCTTAAAAGCATCTAATCGTACCGCCGCTGCAATAAAATCGCTTAGTGCTATCTCTAGCGCGTCATGTTCAACTAATTTGGGGTGATATTGATCACTAAGCGTGCGCTGTGCAGCAACCGCATATTCTTCATTTGTCATGTTTATCCTCACTTGATTTTAATCCTTCTTACTTGCTAAAACGCAACTCTAAAAGCACGTTCTCAATTGCCCAATTCACAACCGTACTACCATGCGCGTCAATTAATCCTTTTAACTCTTTTTGCACCCAAAAGCGTTTTTGGTCACCATTCATTTGACCAAATTGATCCGCTTCTAAAACAACGCGACGGATTAAATCATAACGTTCAACGCCTAGCAACGCCTTGAAATTATCGTTTGACTCAATAAAAATCCCAACAATAAAACGCCAAATTTTCTTAAACATAACTACCTCTTTTACCAATTAGGAAACGGTTGCGTTGGAACGGCTATCGGGCGGGCTATTCCTTTCGTGATTCGCAAGTCTTCTATATAAGCATTCAAATCTGGATTTGTAGTGCCAATTGTAGAATTTATATTATAATAATCGCCTAATGAAATTGGAATGTTTATCCCTGCTCTAGTTGCGCTTGAAGTATAACTAGCAACTAAACTCCCATTAACATATAAATAAAAATTACTTCCACTCCTTATTATTTGAATAAAATACCAAGTATTTATTGATAAACTCCCACCAGACATAAATGAATAGTTCTCAGAAATAGCACCAAACGCAAAACCTACCGCGCTACCTTCCAACCATAAAATAAATCCTCCTAAATTTGGATTTTGATTCCATTGAGCAACAATAGTTTGATAACCTGTTAATGATAATGGACGGATAAAGGTTTCAATCGCAAAATTACCTGATAAAATATTTAATTCAGAAGTGTAATTAATTGATAAATAATCACCACTTCCATTAAAATAGATGCTTGAATTTCCGTATTTCTTTTGAGTAGTGGAATGTGAAGTATTTCCAAAAACACTTATGGTTCGGTTGTATTTGGAATAATCCTTAAATACTTGACCTGATTGCGCATCATATCCTCTTAAATGCAACACCACGTCGTTGTAATAAGGATCATTCACTAATGCTTGACTACCAATTAACATTGCAAATTTCTTCTTTAGTGGTTGATGCGTCAATTAACGCAAATTTAGCCGATTCATTCGCAAATAATCCTTGAATAAAATCACCAACGGTCGATGCCATTGCGTAAAATTCATTTTCAGAAAGTTCTCTAAAATCACTGCTTTTGAATTTAAAAGAAATTGGGAATAAAGACTCGCCCATTGCTTTCTTCAATTGTGCAGTGTTTGAAATAATACTTAAATCGGATTGGCTTTGTTTTGAACAATCGCACAAAATACCATTCCATGAAACGCCGTTTTCAATAGCTTCGTGTTTGTGCGCTGTAATGTTATATTTTTGGAGTTTCTTAACTTGTTCTAAAGTTAATCCATTGTAATCATTATTTCTAGGATCGAGTTCGACCGCCGTTGGTCTAACATCGTCTGATAAAAATACTTTTTGAGCACCTTCCCAAGGTGTATAAAACGCTTGACCATCTTTGATATAAACAATCATTTTTCTATCCTTTATTTGTTAAATATATACCATGTATCGGTTGCTTTCTTTTGGAGCAAAACACCTTGATATTGACCTTCAATTAACCGCGATCCGCCGCTTGTCCCATTCAATATCACGCCCGTCGTTGCTTGAATCGTTGTTACGCCCGCACCACTTCTAAAAACCGTCAAAGAGCTACCAACAGGAAACGCAACGCTTGCATTGGTAGGAATCGTAAAGGTATTTGCACTCGCGCTTGTCATGTCAATTGTAACGCTATTTACATCGGCTAAAACAGCGGTGTAATTACCCGCTTGCGCATTGATTCTGGGCGTTGGAATGTCGTCAATTAAAGCAATTGTGCCGCTTCTGTTTTGCAATGTATATGTACGCAAAGTGGTTAGCAATCCACCACTAATTATAACGAATTTTGCTTTTAAATTACCATAAATTGACGACATTTTTCGACCTTATAACACTACAATTTTACCAGCAAAACGACAATCGGGAACATCATTAACACGAATAGAAATATCGCCAGTTGCAATATTAAAACTAGCTTCATCTACCCCGACTTTCACCATTTCTGACCCTGTATCTTCAAAGATTTCAAAAACAGGATTTAACCCTTTCCCGTGTGTTGCCGCTGTAATAACGATAGTGTAATATCCGCCAGATACCGATCCCCAATCGGTTGTCGCGTTAAACGCTTGTGTATATCGGTCGGCGGCAACGGTTTCAAGGTCATGTTTTAATTCAACTTGCCATGTTCCTGCGGCGGTTGAATTATTAACTAAAACAAATTTATAACGTCGTCCAGCATCAATCGTTTTTAATAAAATTGGCGTGGTTGCATGGTAAGTTTTAACCGATAAACCCGCCGCGCCCGTCGCTGTAATACTTACTTGAAACCCATTTAATAACGTCGTAGCATCTGGCAAAACAACGTCTTGTAATGATGCTGCACTAAGCAATAAATGACCAGTCGAACGCTTTGAAACGTTAAATTGTGCGGTTATGGTTTGCGCTAAAACATCTTGATCTAGACGACGGCTTGATAATAAGCCGCTAACACCAAAATCACCTTTTACTACACTCATATTGATTCTCCATGCTTCACAGCATTGATTAAATTAAATGCCAACAATTACTTTACCATTAAAACGGCATTCTGGTTCTAAAGGCAAATATAACCTAATTAAGTTATTTGTAATTGGAATGTAATCGATAAACAACTCATTATCCGCGTCATCTTTTATATTAACTCTAGGATATTTTATATTGAACGAATGGATAACATCTAATTCATATTGACCCGCATTTAATATCCAATCATTTGTCGTAAAATTAAAAACTAACGGCGGCACATAACCTGACGCACCTTGCAACCCTTGCGCAACCGTAAAACTAACTTCAATAGGCGTTTTTGACGCGTCAACTATTACAATATCCGTCATGGTTGAAATACTCCAGACTCATCAATTTTTGTTGCAGTTGGGCTAATAAATATTTTCCCTTCAAACATTTTAAATGCCTGTAAAGATGGAGGAATAAAAATAATATCATATACTAATTTAGTGTATTCAGATAACAAATAAGTTTCTTGCGCAGGAACACGAATTGAAATTGTTGTTAATGGTTCATTTTGATTTGTGATTTGATTTAATACAGTTGAAACTTGAATTGTGATTTTACCGTTATCAGTTGAGCAATTTAATTGTTGAATTGCTAAACTATCAAATGTTGGACGGGCTTGTTGATATATCCGATAACCAGTGAGGTCAGTATTTTTTAAAGAAAAAACCTCAATAAATTCAACACCACATTCTATATACATATTAATAGTGCGTGGTATAATTGGATTTGGATAAATGTCAATCGGGTCAGTCATGTAACGTTTCTCAACGTGGAGGTGAACAACTAAACTTCAATTTCAATAAATGGTAAATCAGGTGCTTGCGATTCAATTATCCCATCTTTTACAAACACTTTGGCGTTTGCTGTAAAGGCGGTTTGTGATTTCACTTGAATTAATTGACCTGTTAATAGTTGGGCGGTATAAAACCCATTTTCACCGCTAATAATTGTAGCAACTTGACGCGGTGTTTTTGGCATTAAATCAAGTAATTGCAGAAATGGATTAGACATTTATTAAGCAACTTGTTTTATATATTCAAAATTATTTATTTGTACATCAACTTTCTTTTTTGTGACAACACAAACTCCATTAGGAGTTACAATACCCATTTCAATAACGCCAGTTTTTTTAGATTCAACAGGGATACAATCGCCATGATTATATCTTTTGTTTTTGTAGTTTTCACAAACATCCCATTCACTTTCCATTTTAAACTCTCCTTTCAACTTCAAATCGCTGTTTAATATCAAGTCCGCTTTGTGGGCTATATCCAATATTAATATTCATGCCAGAACTAACAACGCCACGCCATGATTCTGAATATTCCACAATTTCAAGAAGCATACCAGATTTTATTAATCCTGTCATGTTATTTATACCAGTTTCTAACCCAATAAGTTTTGACTTGCCAACGCCACCTAAAATTTCAATCCCTTTTTGACGCGCCGCCGCTGCATCGGTTATGTATGGCGAAACAATTGAAGGAGCTAAAAAGTCACCTTGCGTTAAATAACGCTTAACTAACGCATTCACGCCCGCTCGCTCGCCACTCACATAAACGCCGTTATAATCGGGCTTTTCAATATAACGAGTTGATTTTGAAACCGTTAAATCAATAGGAATTATTTTATCGGGCGTTGCGGTTGCCCATTCCCAATACGGGTATTTATAAATTGGCAATACTCGCAAAATTTTATCCCATTCATGCGAGTTGACGTACCCGCCCGCCGCTTCTGCAATATCCTTAATCACTTGCAAAGGCGTTTTTTCGTTGAATGAAATCGCGTTGGCGGGGATTTGCCAACCTAACGGGTCAATTAATTGCCAATCCAAAGAAAACCCGCTATCAACGTCCACGCGGGCTAATTCAGCATCGGCGAGTTGACGTGACATAATTGCATCGGTTTGCACGAATGAGTGCTTAACGGCAAATGGCTCGGCTAATTTAGCGGTTATTGAACGCCCTGTTAATGAAAATGTGCGGTTTCCATAAACCCAATTTTCTGACATTCCATTAAATTCTGCAATAAATCTAAAAATAAACCCATTGATTTCAAGCTGCAAAATGATATTGCCGTCGTTATCGGGCATTACTTTTTCTTTATCTTTATAAGCGATATTTAAATTGAAATTGCCGCACCATGTTGTTCTATCGGACAAACCAGAAATTGACCCGCCAAAGAATTGAACTTCAATATTATCTTTTACTCTAAAGAGTTTAACGTGATTCACAAAATAATAAACCTTTTGTGTTGGAATGCGCTTTAATTCACAAGTTCCACCAAATCTTAAAATGTAAGGTGAAATAAGCAATAACTTACAAAGAAATCTTAGCTTTAAATCGACGGGTAAAATTGGCGGTTGTGGTGGCAAAACAACAGGTTCTTTTCCAAATGGTGCATAACGGCTAATATCCCAAGGGATTTTATAGTATTTATCAATCGGTTGTGCTAAACCAGACGGCAATTCATAGAGTGAGCTTATCGGTATTGCAAACTGGTGTTTTAAGGGGTAAGTTTCTCTATTTGTGATAATGCCTATTTGGTGAACACCTAAAAAATTGTCCCCGATATATTTAATTGTTTCTTCAAATACTGAAATCGTGCTTTGTTTTATTGGCATTCCAATCTCATGATCAACGCTTAAATTAGTGGGCGTTAATGCGTTTGATTCTGTGAAAACAATATCGCTTTGTTGTTTTAATGGTAAGCCTTTTTCATAAAGCGTTTCAAAATCATGTTTTAATTTGTCTGCGTTCGTGTGATTTATTGATTTGAAATCAGATAAATGGGTTGATTTCTCCCATTGAGTTGTAGAATCAAAACCAAATTTGTTTGATTTTTCAAATAGAGAACCGCATTGTTGTGTAACGCCGCGTGTAACATCTAAATTGTAATTTAAGAGAGCATTAATTAAGGGTTGTTGAAATAAAATATTGATAGAAACGCTTGAATCAAAAACAGGTAAAACCGATTCTTCTCCAAACCGTAAAATCCGATTTTGAGAATCAAGCGGCTTTTGAAATTTAAGCGTTATCGGCATTTCACTCACTTAAAACAATGGATAAAACACTCACAGTGCCGCCTGAATATACATCGAGCGACGGCGGATCGGTATTTGTCACTAACTGCAACGGTTCGCCACTACCAACTAAACCCGCGCTTAAATCTAACACAAAATCACCACCACCATTCGTAACTCGACCCCACGCCGCTAAACCGTTTGCAATTGCTAACGTATTCAACGGCTTCAACAACTCAATTTGTCGCCCACTAAAATCACCTAAACACGGCTTTGGAAACTCTAAACTCGCAAGCAAAACTTGATTAGTTATTTCACCACCATTTAACGGCATTGTCCCCGTAAAAATCCTTAACTTTCCCGCTAAACTCGCGTGTGAATCAATCGCATTTGAAAACGTTTTTAACCGTGCCAACGCAACGTCATTTGAATACACAATCATACAGGAAACTCTGGTCTAACGTGCGATTGAATAACACCATTAAACTCAAGCGTGTGATCATGAGCAGTTATAAAATAGTAATTATCACTTAATCCAACAAACGAATAATTACCCGCCGCGTCACTCCAAACCTCTTGAATCAATAACCCGCTTTTTTCTTCAAATAAGCGCACTTTACGAGCGACGGGTATATCGCTAGGCACTTTCACCGTCGAGCCGCTCACAACGCCTTTGCCGCCGTGCAAATGGGATTTTAAAATAGGATTATCAACAATTATACCGCTCGCCGACGGCGTTACACTCGCACGGCTTAAACTTAACGCTCCATTTGGGATAACACCATTAAAATTATTAAAATTAATCGTATTGCCTTTTAATAATAAAACAACGTTGCCACGATAAGGATCAGTTTCAATATCAAATGATTGCGTTGGAACTTCTATCGGGCGGGCTATTCCTTTCGTGATTCGTAAGTCTTCTATGCAACCTTGATAATCTTGCCCTGTGGTATGTGCGCTTCCACCTATTTTTAGTGGTTGTGAACTCCCTAAATTTGAAGTATTTGTAACGCTTAACCGAGAAACTCCATTAACATAAATTTGAAAATTATTGCCGTTTCTTATTATTTGAAAAAATGTCCATGTGTTTATTGGAAAATAAGTATCTATATCCCAATTATATTTTGTCCCAGCAATATAAAAAGGATCGGCGTTGACGGGGCTCGCTGTTCTAAATAAAATACCATTTGAGTAAGAACCAAGATCAAATATTCCTTTAGTGTTAATTATTGATGTTCTAAAACTCCAAAACTCAATTGTAAAATTATCAGCACCAAATCCAAAATAACTTGATGTTGGAATTGATAATGAATCTAAAGAACCGTCAAAATAAATACTTGAATTATTCCATTGACTTTGAGTTGATGTGGTTGTATTTCCAATTGCGGTTACTGACTGCTTATAGAGCGAATGATCTTCAAAAAACACACCCATTCTAATCCCCTATAATATCAACAGCTATACAACCAACTTGCGCACTATTTGCATCTGCAACCTTTAAAACCTTAAATACTTTATTTGGATATTGCGTGATATTTTCTAACGTTTCAAAATCCCCTAAAACACCATTATTGTGAACACAATAAATATAAGGCAAAGAAGAGCCTCTAAAACCATCAGAATTTACATCTGCATTAAAATTTGTATTCTCAACTAATAACGGTTGAAATAAAATGATTGCATTATTTGATTTATTAGGGAGTGGGATGCCTGTTGAATAACCAGACAGCGTTCTTTCATTGTAATAAAATGAAGCGATTCTACGAGGGTTGCCAATCCCTAATTTACCAATATTAACGGGTGCGCCTAATTGATAGAAAGGTCTAGGCACATAAGCACCTAAAGACCTACCACTAAAATCAAGTTGGAAGCATTCACCGCCTGAATGAGTTGGATTACTGCCATTTGTTTCATGACCTAAAATATAGCAATTATAAGCGTCACCGCTTTTGTAACTAGGAAAATCAATAAATGAATAATGCGCGTAAGTAGATTGATCCCATTTTACAAACAAATGAAATCCTAACTCACTTCCAACTGCAAACCATTTTGACGCGGTATCATTGCCTAAATTTGATTTACCCCAACAAAGTTTCTTTGAAGGATAAGCGCGAGGAAAAGCGTTAATAATATCAGTTGAACTTGTCGCGTCCTCACAACCCGTTATCCATGAATAATTTAACGCGCTATCATCAACTCGCAAGCGCATTTGTGAGGATAGTAATGATGTTGATTTGTAGATTGAAACATTGCTTGAATTAAAAGCGCGCTCCCAACCACCAATCGGTGCCGCTTTCACAGTAATTGAGCCTGTTGCGGGCGTGACTGGTGTACCAGCAACGGCATAAGTTAATGTTGTGGGCGTTACACTTAACACCCTAAACTCGCCGTTATATTCACTTTGACTTGCGCCCATAACTTGAATTACTTGATGCTTTTCAAACCCATGATTTGAGCTAACAGTAAGCGTTGCAATGCCAGCATCATAAGTAAGGCTGTCAACGGTTTTCAAATTAAACCCGTCAATTAAAATAGATTGCAAAACAGCGTTTAATGACCCGATTGCACGATTTAAAACCGTCGCGCCTTGCATATCACCATGAAACCACTTTGTAGAAATAGGCATAATTTATCCTTATGGGCGGTCAATATCGCCGCGTTGCTGAATTTGGAATGAATCACTTTCAATTGAAGGGTCGCTTTGCAATACAGTTCTCACAACCCATGACGGGTAAGTTGCCGAATCAGTGTTAAACCGTAACACACTACCAATAGGCCACAAACCACCAAATCCTGCGGCGGGTATTGTCATATAAGGCATATTTGTTACGGGGTTGTTTGGTGCATAATTGGAATTAATATTGCCAATCCCGATTTGCCCACTAAACTCACCGACTAAACGATATTCACTTGTCGATATGAAAATTAACGCCCAACGTTCTTTTATCGCGCCTTTATTTGTGGTTGTAATTGGATATAAAACATTATTGAATTGCACACCACCAGACGGCGGAGAACCAATTAATTCGTCACTCCAAACATTAGTCCAGCTTCCTTGCTCAAAAACACTAAATACCCGCGCTTGTAAATTACCTTGAATTAGAGCGGTGCTAAAATAAGTTTCATTTAAAGGAAAGTCGTGTGTTAATGGTCGGGCGAATGAAACTAAACCAGTGATTTGAGCATCCGTGATCAATCGCATATCCTCGACGCGGTGCTCTGCATACAACGGATAAACTAACGTTCCTACAACAAAAGTATTATTTAACGCGACCGTTCCTGTGTTTAAATTAACATCGTACATTGTGGGCGTAACATAAACCCCTAAAGAATCAACAACTTTTAATGATGCTAATCTCACGCGACCAACGTTTAACACATTCCCGATAACTGGCGGGTTAGGGAAAATCGTTTTATCAGTGTGGTGGATTACACCAACGTCGCCCGCCCGCACGATAGGAACTCGACCGTCAGGCGGCAACCTAACGGGGTCAATACCCAACACGTCTGCGTCAAGTGGCAAGTAAGTATAAGCGACCGCATTGTAGCGAATTGTATCCGCGTAAATTGGCTCGGGCTTGAATATCTTACCTAAAACATCGACCGCGTCAGCATCAAACCAAGGTTGTGATTCATTGCCCGCCGCCGTAACCATACGCCCAAATCTTAATACCACCACGCCGTTTTGATAATCAATTGCGCCTAAAACTCCACTACCAGAAATTTCACCGTTTGTCGCCGCAGAAACCGCTACTTGTACACCATTAACAGGGGTAAATCTAATTTGAAAACTTGACGGGCGTAACGGCGCGGAAGGGACGCGAAGGGTTATTGAATCAGTAACTTGCCCAGCAACCTCCGTTAATAATGCCTTTAATAAAACCGTCGATGTTTGACCCGCTGTCCATTCGGTAATTGTTGCAATACCCGTCGAATGACTTAAATTGCCCGCCGTTACGCCAGAATCATTAACGCTTGAAACCTCTGAATAAATAACGCCTAATCGGTCGACATACGTTTTGCCGCCCATTGTGAATAATGCAGAACTAGGGATAATGTGCTCATTAAATCTATCAGTTAAATCAATCGTTAAGCCCGTCGGCATTGTAACGGTTTCAGTTGCTGTATTTGGCGTGTCGCTTGTGCGATATTTAACCGTTATTTGGCTGCCAGCACCACCAAATACACCAGGAAAATTTCGGTATACCATTTTACCAAGCACAAATCTTGGTGAACTACTGTGCTCTCGAAATATACTATCTATTGTCATTAAAATTATGTCCTTATGAAATCTGAATAAAATCAGAAACTGGTATTGTTACTTGAATATCAGGATTAAAAGTAATTTCCCCATCAACATAATCAATTATTGACCCAGAAATATCAATAATTACACCCATTCCATTATCTTTTTTCTTAATTGGTATATTTGAATTATCAATAAACCGATATGCGGGATCATTCCAAACAGTTCCCGAATAAACAGGATTAACAACCCATGAAATCTCAATTGATTTTTCAACTACATTGCCACTCGCAAGTTGTAATGTAATTGACTCATCTATATTTCTAGGAGGGTTAGGAAACGTTTCAACAACTGGGTCGCCGTATTGATATGAAATTGAGAACTCACTACCCGCCATTGGCAACTCATTTGGATAAAGCGTTATATCACGACCCGAATAAGAACCCGTCGCGTCACCAATCAAATTCCCGTCGCCGTCGTCCG
>JACCEE010343778.1_pt1 | contig 14105 bp, 7 predicted proteins | sample 7449931 | NCBI WGS metagenome assembly JACCEE01 (sample SAMN15323457, study PRJNA562643) | freshwater metagenome | isolation source: river surface water | place: USA:Blue River Watershed | collected 2017-08-19 | reverse complement strand
TTCATTTTCTGTAAACGATTATGCATTTTTTATATCGGCAGCTCGCTTAATTAACGAATCGGGTTTGGCTGTTGGAGGTAATGTTAAAATTATTCGACGCATTGTTGGGAAATTTGCAAGTGCATGGGGTTTAGGAATTGATATTGCAACGCAATACAGAAATAATAACTGGATTCTGGGAGCTACTCTTCGAGATGCGACAGGAACCTTCAATGCCTGGAAATTTAATACTGAAACATTTAAAGAAACATTTCTTATAACCGAAAACGAAATACCCAAGAATTCACTTGAAGTAACAATGCCGAAACTTTTACTTGGAGTTGCACGAAGTTTTATCATTAAAACAAAATCGGTTATTACTGCCGAAATCAATGCTGACTGTACATTTGATGGGAAACGAAATACCGTAATAAAAAGTGACATCGTTAGTGTCGATCCAAAGGTTGGAGTTGAATACAGCTATAACTCGCGATTCTCGATAAGAGCAGGAGTTAATAATATGCAACAGATTTCTGATATATCAAATAAGAAACGATTTGATATTCAGCCAAATGTTGGTGCCGGTATCGCGTATAAACATTTTACATTAGATTATGCACTTTCGGTCATCGGCGATAAAACATCATCGTTGTACTCAAATATATTTTCACTTTCGTACTCGTTTAATAAAAATTGAGCATGAAGAAATTTTTACCACTCATATTTATACTGTCATTCCTTAATGTTTATTCGCAACATTTTGGAAACGAATGGATTAATTACAATCAAAAGTATTTCAAAATAGCCGTAAAAGCAAAAGGGGTATATCGGATTTCATATAACGACATGGTTAATGCCGGCATTCCTGTTACAACGATTGATCCTCGATATTTTCAACTGTTCAACAAAGGAGTGGAACAATATATTTATGTAGAAGGAGAATCTGACGGAGTCATCGATAATAGCGATTTTCTTGAATTCTATGGAGAACCCAATACTGCATGGTTTGATTCCGCATTTTACGACAATCCTGCTCAAATGGTAAATCCCAATTACAGCATGGTAAATGATACCTCGTTTTACTTTTTGACATGGAATGAATCGGCAGTACCAAAACGCATGAATGTTGAATCAGATTTGTCATTCCCGTCGTATACCGCAATCGATTATTTCATTCGAACGTTACGAACTAATTATACTTTGGCATATAATTCGGGAGAAGATGGATCGTATATTTCTGACGGCGAAGGTTGGGTTGATAATTATTTTGACTATTCAACGCCTAGTTCTAAGACATTTGCAACAACACAATACATTGCAAATAAGGACAGTGTTCGTTATTCATTTTGCTTTGCCGGAGCCAATTCGCTCTCGCATCATGTTCAGGTCACTGCTTCGGGTTTGTATCTCGACACCATGTTTTATGGCTACAAAACAATAAATTATCACATTGCTTTAAAAACAGCATTGGCTGCATCAACCGTATTCGCTGGGAAATCTATTCCTAATGGAATTTCAACCACCGATAAAAATGCTTGGTCGTGGATTCAGATAGAGTATCCTCATGCTTTTAATTTTGAGAATTCAACTGAATATGGGTTTCGATTGCCTAAAATAGTTGCATCGAAATATAGACTCGATTTAACTGCATTTTCAGGTGATGCATCATCAGTCTTTTACGATCTCACGAATCATAAACGAGTTGTGCCGATTAATGACGCAGGCACTTATAAAGTCTTGCTTTCAAATAATTCAAATACACCCGATTGTTATGTCTGTTCGGGTTCAACGATTAAATCGGTTCTTTCTATAAAGCCCATTACATCGAAAAATGCTTCATCGATGACATTTGCCGATTTCTCGTTTATCAAAGCCAATTATATCATTGTTACACATAAGTCGTTATGGAATGAAGCAACAAAATATGCAAACTACCGACAAGCAACAGGATACAATGTCGTTTTAGTTGATATTGATGAGTTATATAATCAATTTGGATATGGCATCAATAAACATCCCGGATCTATCAGAAATTTTTGTCGTTACGTAACTGCTAAAAGTTCCATAAAACCCGAATATTTATTTATAATAGGGAAGGGGCTTCATTTTACCGATTTTAGAACCAAGAGCTCCAATTTCGACAAATGTTTAGTTCCATCGGCAGGCGAACCTGTTTCAGATCAGCTCTTCTCATGGAAAATGAATTCAGACTCATATACTCCGTCATTGGCAACCGGAAGGCTGGCGGCAACAACATCTACAGAAGTCAATTGGTATCTTAGTAAAGTTAAGGAATACGAAGCTGCAAGCCCTGCACAATGGATGAAAAATATCATGCAATTTAGTGGAGGAAAAGATTTGTACGAGCAAACCACCATGAAAAATTATTTGTTGGCACAGGAAAAGATATTTAAAGATACCTTATTTGGTGCCAATGTTCAAAATGTTTATAAAAACTCAAGCGAACCAATAGCTAATACTCAGGCAGATATTGTTAAACAAAGAATTAATAATGGTACTTCGATTTTAAATTTCTTAGGTCATGCGGCAGCATCTGGGTTTGATCAAAATATTGATGCTCCGTCTTCTTATGACAATAAAGGAAAATATCCGTTTTTGATGGCAAGTTCTTGCTTCTCGGGCGATATTAACCTCCCTGATACTAAGGGTGTAAGCGAGCAATGGGTTTTAATTAAAGATAAGGGAACAATCGGATTCCTTGCAAATGTTGATGAAGGATATACATATTATCTCAATTTATTTTCAACGGAGTTAATTAAAAATATCTCATATAAAAATTACAGAGGTTCGATAGGGAAAAGTATTGTCGATGCCATAAAAACCAATGAGATTAATTATTCAGGGAGTTCATACATGAAATTTACGTCATTAGACATGAATTTACATGGCGATCCGGCAATAAAAACATATGGGTTTGAACATCCAGACCTCTATGCCGACAAAAGTTTTATTTCTTTTAAACCATCGCAAATTACTACCGCAATTGACTCGTTTGAAGTTCATTATGTCGTTTCAAATATTGCGAAAGCGTTTGCCGACTCTTTTAGAATAAAAGCTAAAAGAACATTTCCAAATGGGAAGACGAATATTGTATATGTTCCTGTAAAAGGAGCTTATGATAAAGATACCATACGGTTTAAACTTCCAATAGGAGATATATCTTCGGCAGGAATAAACCAGTTGGAGATAACGATGGATGTTGATGATTCAATATTCGAACTGAATGAATTAAATAATAAAGCCTCTACTTCGTTTGTGATAAATTCTTCAGAAATATTGCCCGTATTCCCTTACAAATATTCAATTTATCCAAATGATACGGCTGAATTTATTGCCAATTCACCCAATCCTTATATTGGCTTAAAAACGGCACGTTGTCAAATAGATTTGACGCCAAAATTTAATACCCCATCTTTAGTGGAAGGAACCGTACAAAATGTTAATGGCGTTTTTAGATGGCATTTGCCAATTCATTTTGTGCCTAATCAGGTATATTACTGGCGTGTAGGAATTGATAATGGTATAAATACCAAATGGAATACAAGCTCATTTATTTATGTTCCGGGAAAAACCGGATGGTCGCAAGCCGATTTTTATCAGTTTACCGAAAACGACTTTAATTATATCGAGCAAAATGAATTACAAAAAAGTTTAGACTTTATTCAAACACCTCAGCAACTTCATTGTCGAAACATAGGGTCGGCAACATCGATTAATTGGAATAAAGTAGAATTTACCCTCGATGGAAGCCTTCTTGGATTCACCTCATGCGATGAAACATCAGCGTATAATGTGGCCGTATTCGATTCAGCAACACTCACCAATTGGATCTCAAATCGGGCAAAATTTGGGCATCGAAATTATCCTTTTTGTGTTTCTGCAGGCAAAATTTATCAAAAATATTTTGCATTTAACACCGATGCAACCGGACGTAAAAATATGATAAATATGGTAGCTGATTCCGTTCCTAACGGCAATTATATATTGATGTTTACATGGAGGACTGGAAATTTTGCATCGTGGGATTATACAAGCGATATACCCAAAATGGAAGCACTTGGTGCAAACAAAAAACTTAGAAATATTGTTGATTTGAAAACAAATGGGAATAACCTTCCATATATATTCTTTGTACAAAAAGGACATCCCGAAACAGCAATCGAAATTGTAGGTGCAAATAGTCAATCTGTTATTGAATTGTATCAAGATTTAAAAGCAAATTACATATCAGGGAACGTAAATTCAACACTCATCGGACCATCAAAAAATTGGAGTTCTTTTAAACAAAGCATCGAAAAACCTGATGGCAGTGATATCAATAATTTTGACTTGACAGCAATAACTTCAAAATCGCAAGAATATGTTGCCTTGAAAAAGATTAATACAGATGTTGATAATCTTGATACTGCAATTACAGCATTAGAATTCCCATATCTTAAAATTCAGTATAATACAAAAGATGAAATTACAAGAACTCCCGGTCAATTAAAAAAATGGCAAATTTATTTTGATCAATCGCCCGAAGGTGCAATTGAAATTAATTCGCAGTCGTCTTTTTATGCAGATACTGTTCAAGAAGGTGAAAATGTTAAACTAAAGCTATCATATACGAATATCAGTCCATATCATTTTGATAGTCTTATGGTATCATATACAATTTCGAATGAAAAAAATGAGGTTGTATATCAGTTATATAAAAAACTGTCTCCTCTTGCAGCTAATACGACAATAACCGATTCGGTATCTTTTAATACAACCGGTCACACCGGGATTCATTCAATTGTTGCTGAATTTAATCCATTCAATCCTGCAAAGGGAACCTATGATCAACTTGAGCAGTATCATTTTAATAATATCGCTCAAAAATATTTTTACATCGCCAAAGACAAAAGAAATCCGTTATTTGATGTGACATTCGATGGCGTTCATATCATGAATGGAGATATTGTATCTTCAAAACCGAAAGTAATAATTGATTTACTTGATGAAAATAAATATTTTGCGCTCGATGATACATCGCTTGTTGAAGTTTATCTCAAAAACATGAACGATAATACAGAAAAACGAATATATTTTTCCCAAAACACTTCGAACGGAACTATCGTTTTCATACCCGGAACCTCGCAAAATAATAAAGCCGAAATTCAATGGAGTCCAGTGTTTACTCAAGATGGAATGTATCAACTCCGAATTAAAGGACGCGATAAATCGGGAAATGAAAGCGGATTAATTGATTATGTTATTTCTTTTGAAATAGTTACGAAATCAACCATCTCTCATATAATCAACTATCCCAATCCATTTAGCACTGCTACAAAATTTATATTCACGCTCACCGGTAATGAAATACCTACCGATTTAAGAATACAAATATTTACGATATCGGGGAAAATGGTTAAAGAAATATCCCTTTCTGATTTAGGACCAATACATATTGGAAGAAATATAACACAATATGCCTGGGATGGAACTGATAATTACGGCGATAAACTAGCAAATGGAGTTTATCTTTATAGAGTTTTTAGTTCAATTCAGAATACACAAATAGAGCATCGTTCATCTGAAATCGATACATTTTTCAAAAAAGGGTTTGGAAAAATGTATCTTATGCGATAAGAAATTTTAACCTGAAACCATAAAATATTTTTTCGTAATTGCTTAATATATTTGGAATTACGAAAAAATATCTGTAAGTTTATCACTTAAAATATTTATATAGGGATATTATTTACAAGCGAATGAAGGTTAAACTTCACATAATCATCGTTTTAATAGTTCTGTTTTTACCTGCTCAATTGTTTACAAAAAACAATGCAACAGTTAAGAATAAATATAATACTGCCGATAATTTACTTTCAAAATCCCTGTTTACGGAAGCATATCCAATCCTGAAAGAGTTGCTCGAAATCGATCCTGACAATGAAAATTATAATTTTAAAATCGGTTTCGCAATAATAGAAGGAAAGCTCAATGAAGATCCACTTCCATATCTTGAAAAGGCATCGAAATATGTCTCAAAACGATATGTCTCGAACTATAAACAAAAATCGGCTCCTATTATAACTCTCGAATATCTTGCTAAAGAATATCATGCACTTTATCGCTTTAACGAAGCAAAAGATGCATATAACTCGTTCCTAAGTTATTTAGATCCAAATGATTTGATTGCTATAAATAGAACCAAACGCAATATTGAGTATTGTAATAGTGGGGCTGAACTCATAAAACATCCGGTTAAGGTAGAGCATCTTGATTTTGGAACACAATTACCGATAGAATACCCATCGCACAGTCCTGTACTTGGTCCTGATGAGTCAATCTATATATTTGCTTCATCAAACTATCTCGGGAATCCACAAAGTAAAGTTAAAAAGAACGATGATGTTTATTGCATGTACTTTGAGAATGGGAAATGGACAAAACCCGAACCATTAACCAATATTAATACAAATTCTGACGAAGCTCCTGTTAGTATTTCGCCCGATGGTTCACAATTGATTATTTATCGCAATGATAACGGCGTTGACGGAAATCTGTACTATTGTGATTTACTCGAAGGGAAAGTATGGTCAAAACCCCGAAAGTTCCCAAATACAATAAATTCATCGGCACAAGAAACACATGCAACATTATCTTCTAATGGGAATATTCTATACTTCACGAGCGACCGAAAGGGCGGTTTCGGTGGGTTAGATATCTACATGAGCCAAAAAGATGAAAAAGGAAATTGGCAGGAAGCTGTAAATATGGGCAGTGGAATAAATTCGCCGTATAATGATGAAAGTCCACATCTTCAGGCCAATAGCGATATCTTCTATTTTAGTAGTGATAGACCCGAAAGTTTGGGTGGAATGGATGTTTTCCGTTGCCGGATTGTGAATAACAGCGAAGCCAGTGATGTGCGAAATATCGGTTATCCGATTAATACTGCTGGTAACGATATGTTTTTCAAAACATCACTTGATGGCGAAAAAGGTTTTTTTACAACATCGTGTCGATCATCACGAGGGAATCTTAATTTGCAAGTTGTTGTTTTTAAGGATATTGATTTGTTTCCAAACGTTGTCGTAAAAGGATTAGTTGTATATGCGCCACATGATACGCTTAAGAACTTAAACGTAAAATTATTTAACATAAAATCGCGCGAGATTGTTGACTCCGGAACAACTGAAAACAAAAAAGGATATTATTCGTTCCGATTGAATAGTCAGCAAAAATATTTCGCATCGTTTGAGTATGATGGTTATGTCTATTTCTCTAAACCGTTCAAAATTGAGAAGTATTTTGCAAATTTAGCTTACAGTAATGTTATTTATCTCGATCCGGTTATTCTTACAGATTCAAGTTTTCGCCAACAACTAACAGATTTTAAAATATATAATCAAAATCTTAAAAATAGAGCAATTTCGAAAGCCGCAATCGATTCTTCGAAAAAAGTTTCGACCAATGATTTAGAAGATCCTCCGTCGAGTTACTATGATATTATTACCTTAGTTGAACAACAGGAATCTGCCAATATTTCTCGATTAAATAATAAATTAGCGACCACGAAAAAGGCCATAAAACCCCAAATCATTAAAAAAGAAGAACCTGTTTTTATTCCCGAAATAATACCGCTGGTTGTAAAAAACGATACATTAAAACCAAAATTCGTTTATAAAAAGGTGATAATTCGAGTTAGTCAGGATGACAGAACAATTGCCGATTCGTTGATGAGAGTTGGGATAAAACATTTTAACAGAGAAGAGTTTGAGTTCAGTATTGAAAAATTACAAAAAGCTCAAATGCTTTATGAAAAAATTGGAGATATTCAGCAGCAAATCAAATGCTTGAATTATACCGCAGAAGCAATGTTAAAGATGGGACGTTATGAAGAATCAATAACAATTCATCGGCAAGCATTAACATTAATTCAATCAATAAATAAGAAGGATTGGGAAGGTGATAAATATGAACGTTTAGGTGATATTTTCGCTACTCTGAACGATAAAAACAATGCTCTTGAAAATTATTATAAGGCATTGAAAATAAGACGTGATTTGAGTGATAAACATGGCGAAGTTATAATCTTAAATAAAATAGCATCTCTTAATTTTGATCAAAAAGACTTTGATATGGCAATAAGCTATCTGCAAAAGTCGATTGAAATGAATGAAAAAAATGAAAAAACACTTGCCGAACTTTACAATAGAATAGGGCTTGCATATCAAGGTAAACAAGATTTTGATATGGCAATAAGCTACTTCTCAAAAGCAGTTGATATTGCATCGAAGTACAACGATAAAATGAATAAATCGGTGTATCTGAACAACAAAGGCAATGCATATTATGATGATGAAAATATGTCTGATGCTCTCGATTTTTATAATCAATCGCTTGCCATAAAACGAGAAATTAATTATTCTGAAGGTATTGCAATCACATTGCACAATATCGGGAATGTATATTACAAACGCGAAAATCTGAAAACAGCACAGAGTTATTACACACAAAGTAATGAAATAGCAGACAAAATTGATTTGACGGAGATAATCATTGAAAATCATTTTGGATTAATGAAAGTCTATCGCGATCAGAAAAAATTTGATATGGCACTTGTTCATTTAAAGAAATATATCGAATTAAAAGATCCATATCTAGCAGGAATGCGACTCCAAATAACACAACAAACTAATAAATATGGTTTAGACGAAAACGCAATATCGTTACTTAAAAAACGAATAAAACGTCAGGAGTTAATCGCATTGTTAGAAACGGAAAAGAGACTGAAAGAAATTCAACTGCTTGAACATCAACAAAAAATACAAAAACTCATCAGATATTCGCTCTTTGCAGCATCTGTTGGAATGTTTGTGATATTAATCCTATTATTTGGGAAAAATCGTTCAAAACGCAAACATTTAAAACTTCTTGAAATAAAAAATCAAGAAATAATGCAGAAAAATGATGAAATTATAACACAAAAAGCTAATCTGGAACAAATAAATAGCGAGTTGACAAAATTGTCGATTGTTGCCAGTGAAATTGTGAATGCCGTTGCGATTCTTGACAACAAAGGAAACTATGAATGGATTAATAAAGGATATATCAATTTATATGGATATACGCTTGAAGAACTTAATTTGCATGAAGATAAAAACATTCAGAATTATATCGCCGACCAACATGTTTCGGAAAAAATAAACCTTGTTTTTGAACATCAAAGTGTTGCAAATTTCGATGTTCAAAAACAAACAAAACAAGGTTTATTGACATGGGTTAAAATATCGCTTACGCCAATTGTTTACGATGGTTCTATTTATAAAATAATTGCCATCGAGTTTGATATTAATGATATTAAACTTGCTGAAGTTGAAATTTTAAGACAAAAATCAGAAATTGAATCTCAGCGTGATGAAATTGAGTACAAACGTGACATTGCATTATCTCAAAAAGACGAAATTGAAGAAAAGAAAAATAAACTTGAAGATACAATTAAAGAGTTGCAATTTACCCAAAAGAAACTGGTTGAATCAGAAAAGATGGCTTCGCTTGGTAATTTAGTAGCTGGTATTTCTCATGAAATAAATACTCCAATTGGGATCGGTATTGCTGCTATTACAACCTTAAAAACTAAAGTTACTACGATTGATTCGTTATTCGTGGAGAAAAAAATGAAACAATCAGATTTGATTACCTTTATTTCCACAGCAAAAGATGCAGCGAAACTGATTCAAACACACTTAAATCGTACAGGAGAACTCGTTAAAAGTTTCAAACGCATTTCTGTTGATGAAATGACTGAGCAAGTTCGTACGTTCGATCTTGAACAATATTTAAAAGATATTGTAAAAAGTCTCGAACCCAAAATAAATGAAAAACAAGTTGAGGTTAATATTGAATGTAAATCGCCTATTGAAATGACAAGTTTCCCAGGGGCATTTGCGCAAATACTTACCAATTTGATTGTCAATTCGATGATTCATGGATTTAAAGATCGATCGGAAGGTGTGATAACGATAACATGTCGTCAGTTTGGTGATGATTTGAAGCTTGTATATCAAGACAATGGAAAAGGAATGACTCCAGATGTCGTTGAAAAAGTGTTTAATCCATTCTTTACAACGAATATGCAAGGCGGCAATGGATTAGGAATGAATATCGTTTATAATATTGTAAATCAAAAACTTCAGGGTGAAATAAGTTGCGAAAGTGAAATTAATAAAGGTGCAACGTTTACTGTTGTTTGCCCTGTTTCGTTAAATGAAGAAAGAAAATCTCATTTGAGGGTTGTTTCGTAAAAATTATTAGAGTTTTTTACATCAAATTCTTGTAATTCTAGTATATATTTTGAGTATAAAAAGAGTAAAATGCAATTTTAATTTCATCTCTTATACGACGAAATTCACTCAAAATAAATTCTTCGCTTCCTTTAGCATTTGATGGATCTTCAAACCCGATATGAATTTTTTCTTTCACTTTACCAATAAACGTAGGGCATGTTTCTTTTGCATTATCACAAACTGAAATAACATAATCCCATTCTTCATTGAGATATTTTTCTACAGAATCTGATGTGTGGTGACTGATATCAATACCTATTTCTTTCATAACAGTCACTGCCTTTTCATTTAGAGAACCCGATGCTGTTGTGCCAGCAGAACAAATTGTCAGGCTTTTGTCAAACGATTGCAAAAATCCATGAGCCATTTGGCTTCTACAGCTGTTTCCGGTACATAATATTAAAATTTTCATAAATTTTAAATTTTAGATATAAACTTGAAATTATAGTCGATATGTTCTGTCCAAACCTTACGAGAAGCCGTATTATTTCTATGTCTCGAAAGTATATGATTGATTTGTTCCAAATTTTGTAAACTTTTTTTGTAAAGCAATAGTATCAATGATAAATCACAAACATTTTAAATTTATAGGTTATGAACAAGCCAACTTTAGTTATTGGAGCTTCAACGAATCCTGAGAGATATTCGTTTAAAGCAATCACTTCGCTGGTGAATCACGGATATAAAGTGTATGCATTGGGGTTAAAACCGGGTAATTTAGTCGGTATTGAATTTGATACAGAAAGACGTCATTATGACGATATTGATACGATTTCGTTGTATGTTGGACCTCAAAATCAACCATCATATTACGATTATATTGAATCGCTTAATCCTAAACGGGTGATTTTTAATCCGGGAACTGAAAATGATGAGTTTGCAGTTCGACTTGAAGCAAAAGGCATTGAAGTACTTGAAGCATGCACTTTAGTATTGCTTTCTACGAAACAGTTTTAATAAAAATATTGGAGTATTCGGACCTTAGCCGCATATTCTTTCATAAAACGAAGTCGGTAGTACTTCGGCATGCTTAGCAACCAAACCGCACGCCAAACACACTTCGATTCATCCTTTGATTGTTACAGCCTCGGTTTATCAGGAAATTTTAATGGTAAATTAAATAAGACAACTTTCCTTTATATTCCTGCAACTTGAGTTATAAAACCCAAATAGTTATCTCGGTTAATTATTTGGGTTTCGTTTTCGGTATATGCCTGTAAAAATGGTTGCGGAAAATTATATTTCTTGGTTGTATTCCATTTAAATTCATAGGCGTGTAACACACCATCATATTCTTCGATATAGTCAATTTCTTGTTGATTGTGATTTCGCCAAAAAAATTTATTACATCCGAGTTTTTGCTTTTGTAAAGCCTTGGCACGTTCGCTTACCAAAAAATTCTCCCACAAAACACCAATGTCTTGACGAAGATTTGTAGAATTAAAATTGCGAATCACTGCATTGCGAATACCATTATCATAAAAGTAAATTTTTCTACTTTTCTTTAATTCATTTCGTAAATTACGGCTCAGGCAATTAAGTCGGAATATAATATATGCCTTCTCCAACAGGTCGATATAACGTTCTACCGTTTTATTATCGCTCCCCACCGTCTGCGACAATTCGTTTATAGAAACCTCGCTGCCAACTTGAAACGCCAAAGCCTGCAATAGCTTTTCGAGTACTACTGGCTTCTTAATATTTTCGAGGGTAAAAATATCTTTATACAAATAGGCATCGCTCAAGCGTTTTAGAATATCTACTTCCATTCCGGCACTGGTAACAACTTCGGGATAATACCCATACACGAGCCGGTGTTCCAATCGTCGTTCTTCTTCAAATAAACCGTGATGGCTCACCATTTCGGCAAACGAGAGCGGATACAAAAATATCTCAATTTTTCTGCCGGTAAGCGGTTCGTTTATATTGTTGGCCAGTTCAAATGCCGACGAACCTGTTGCAATAACCTGCTTGTCGGGAAAATTATCGACAATTTGTTTAAGCGTAATGCCAATATTAGGAATACGCTGTGCCTCATCGATAATTATGAGCTTTTTATCGCCGATATACATCCCAAGTCGTGCAGTAGATGTATTGCCAAGAGCATTGCGTACATCCACATCATCGCCGTTGAGCCATAGGGTATTGTTTGCATCTTCACCGGCAATGGCTTTGAGAATGGTTGTTTTACCAACCTGCCGTGCACCGGGAATATGCAGCACTTTGCCTTTAAACATCGAGGCTTTTATCTGTAAATATGCATCTCTTGGTATCATTTTTTTTAATCTTTAACCTATACAAAGATACATATATTTTTATAAAGTCCAAAATATAATATTAATATTTGGAGTTAAGTCTAATAATTAATATTAAATATTGGAGTAAAGTCTATATTTTCATTTTTTTTTGGTACAAAACGGTTGGAAGAATGATGAAGTGGGACACTTCCGTTGCTTCCGCAAGTGTTACGAAGTACACTTGTGGTTTATTAATTCACTCTATTTTTACAAAAACGTTCACCCGAAAAGTTTTTAACTTTTCTTCGAATACACAAAAATTATGCTTTATCTATCTCAATAACTGAATCTAATCCTGCAATATTTCTTGCACTACTATATTTATAATCTACTGGATTAATTACAAAACCCTCTTTTACTGGGTTATTATGAATATAATCCAATTTTTGCTGAAACGTTTCTGCCTTAAATAATTCGATAGGATGATTGTTTTGTTGCCAAAACTGAAAATTAGTGTTATTACTATTATACTGACCTGCCCGTTTGAATAACCAAAGCATCCATTCTTTCCTACTTTCTTGTAGATTTTCAGATATGGCATTTAAAATTTGTTTACTCGTAAACTTCTTAAAATCTCTCATAATAGCTGATAGTTCATACCCTTGTTTTGCTCTTGCAATCAAATGTATATGGTTGGTCATTATTACATAAGCAAAAAGTTCAAGCCCTTTTTCTTTCCTACAATAATGCAAACTTTCAATCAAAATATCTTTATACTTAGGTCTTGTAAAAACATCAATCCAGTTTACTGTTGCGAAGGTAATGTAGTAGAGCCCTCGTGGATTTGAAAATTTATATGATGTACTCATTGTTTTTTTTCTGCAAGCAAAGTTACAAACTTTGCAGGAAACCTTATTGCTTGGGTTGTTGTTTTTTTATATGCCCACAAGTGTACTTCGTAACACTTGCGGGAGCAGGGGGCAATTCCAAAACGTTCTCCTTCATCATCAACTCTTAATTGATTACATGCAGTTGTTCCCGGAATTTGATAAACTTTTGAAACATTAATTTCTTTTCTTTTTAAAAAATCCAATATCAATTTGGCATTTACATCGTTACCCAAACAAGTTATAACCGAAACATTATTTTGTGGTTCAATTGTTTTCCACATCGAAGCCACATTAAGAGAATTTCCACCCAAAAATGATTTATTTATTTGCGGATAATAATCAACGCAGCATGGTGTTAAAGCTAATAGATTTATTATTATATTCATAATCAATATTTAGAATTGTTCTATATGGCGTAAAACAGAATAATCGAGGCTATAACTGTCTTTTCCCCTATATATCTACACCAAATTTTGAGCGGAGTGGAATATTAAATTACCACGTAACTCCTTATTGCATATAGCCTTTATTGGCGTTTCCTTGGTTATCACTTCTGTTTACTTACATTACAACTGACTAAGAATATACTCCCAGTCAGTTGTAAAGATTTTATGATTACTTTTGCTTAGCACGGCAGAATAAAAAAATCTCAAAAC
>JACCEE010161788.1_pt1 | contig 14105 bp, 15 predicted proteins | sample 7449931 | NCBI WGS metagenome assembly JACCEE01 (sample SAMN15323457, study PRJNA562643) | freshwater metagenome | isolation source: river surface water | place: USA:Blue River Watershed | collected 2017-08-19 | reverse complement strand
GAAGGGCGCGGTGGCCGGCGAGACGTTGCCGAACACGAAGGTCTTCGCCACCTGCGGGAGCGAAGAGCCTTCCGGCGGATAGACGAAGTTTATCTGGCCGGCGGACAGGGGGCAGGCCGCCAGCAGGACCAGCGCCGATATTCTTACGGTAAGGGATACGTTCATGATGCGCCTCGGGAGAACGAAGTTTTAAAAAATATGAAATATAAACTTAACACCATACAGATATGATTATAATATATTATGAAAACGCTGAGCCTGCTCACGGTATTTCTGGCGCTCGCGCCCCTGGGCGCCGCCGCCTCCGCCGATTACACGTACCTGCGCCCGTGCGTCAGGGCTAACGCCCTGGGCACCGCTTTCTCGACGGTGGCCGGCGATCCCTGCGCGGTTTTCTACAACCCGGCCAACCTCTCCACGCTTACCGCGATAGAGGTAAAGACCGAGACCGCCCGCCGTCTTTCCGGCAACTACCCGGCCGGCGAGGTATCGCTGGCCTACATACGCCCCGTGCCCGACACCGAGAGCAAGGTGGCCGGCCTTGGCTTCTACTCGGTACGCCAGCGCGGCGGCAACGGCATGGACTCGCTGATTTTCGCCACCGGCAACAGCACCGTGATGAAGTATTTCCAGAAGCCGCTGCTCTACGGCAGCGCCGTGAAGCTGATGAACCTGCGCGAGGCGGACAAGGGCCACCTCGGCGTGGGCGTGGAGGGCGGCCTGCAGCTGGAGAGCAACGGCGGGGTGCGCACCGCGCTGACCCTGTCCGACCTGCTGATGGGCATGGGCCGTTCGCTGGCCACCATCACCCTCGGCAATTCCTACACCATAAAGAACACCACGCTGCTGGCGGACCTGCGCGCCCGCGGCTCGCGCTCGGAACTTTTCCTCGGCGCCGAACGGCCTTTCTTCAACGGCCTGATGCAGGCCCGCGCGGGCAAAGGCCTGGCGCTGGACGGCGGCGCTTACGTCGCGCTGGGCGCCGGCTTCAACCTGCTGCCGTGGACCATAGACGTGGCCTGGTCGCTGCCGTGGAAGGGCTACAACGAGAACTGCGGGTACTACGGCTTCAGCGCCTCTTACCGCTTCGGCGCGCCCGGCTTCAGCGAGAGGCTGGTGGGCGACGCGGCGCGCGAGGCGGAGAACCTCAAGACCGAGATAGACGGCCTGCGCGCGCAGAGGGCGGCACTGGAAGCGGCGATAGCCACGGCGCGCGTCAACAAGAACATCGCCGAGACCGACGTGACCCTTATGCAGAGCCGCCTGCGCGAGCTGGAGAGCAGCGTGAAGGAGATGCAGGTGGAGAGCCTGGAGGTGCAGTACAAGAAGGAGAACCCCAAGCCGGTGAAGGTCTACGTGCCGCCGGCGCCGGAGCGCTGGCCCAAGCTGCACAAGGCCCAGGCCGGCGAGACGCTGCGCTCCATAGCCGGCAAATACTACGGCAACCCCAACCTCTGGGAGCGGATCTACGACGCCAACGAGAAGAAGATCTCGAAGGGCCTGCCGGTGGAAGGCGCGGTGCTGACCATTCCGCCCCCCCCGCCCGCCGAGAAGAAGTGACGGAGACATCATGTTCAACACGGTACAGATCATCTGCGCCTCGCCGAAGGACCGCGCCATCCTCGAGGGGATATTCCGCAACCTGGGCGCCGACGCCGTTTTCTCTAACGACCTGAACGACGCCCTCTCGGTGTTCGAGAAAGCGCGGCCCGCCGCCGTCTTCGTGGCGGACGGCGAGGAGCCTCCCGCCGAGATAGAGCTCCGCGAGCTCAGGCGCGTGGCGCCCTTCCTGCCGGTGCTGGTGCTGCTAAAGCGCCGCGACGCCTCGCGCGCCGTCGGGCTGATGAAGGCCGGCGCGCTGGACTGCGCGCAGAGCCCGTGGACCGAGGAGGAACTGCGGCCGCTTTACCGCAAGGCGCTCAACATCAGCGGCACGACGATAGAACTGGACAGCTCGGCGCTGCGCCGCCGGCGGGTCTCCTCCGCGCTGCTGCTGGCCGCCTTCTGCGCCTTCACCGGCTTCGCCGGCGGCCTCTATTACGGCTTCAACAAGTATTCCCCCCGCGCGCAGCAGCCGCGCAGTTTCGCGCTGCCCTACGCCCACCCGACCGGGATCGTCGTGAAGGCGGACACCGTGCTGGTCAGCGACTGGTACAGCCAGGCCATATACGAGCACAACATGAAGACCTTCGGCATTCGCCGCGTCACCAGCCTGCCGGAGACCACGCCGGTGGCGATGACGGCCTCGCAGGACGCGCTGTGGCTGGCCGGCGCCGGCGGCGTCATAGAGAAGCGCCTGCTGGACGCCCGCTACACCCCGGCCGCCCGGACCAAGGCCTTCACCCCGGCGCCCGACAGCGCCTGCTTCGACGGGCTGTATTTCTGGACGGCCAACTCCCGCACCGGCGAGATAGTCAAACGCATGCCCGGCGACGAACTGGCCCCGCTGAAGACCTTCCGCTACCCGGGCGGCAAACTGGAGGCCCTCACCTGCGACACCCGCTTCCTGTGGGCGGCCGACCCCTCGATGAAATCCCTCGTGAAGCTCTCCCTCGACGACCCGGAGCGGATCATCTCCCGCACCGAGCTGAAGGCCTACGCCGCGCGCGGCCTCAAGGTGACCGCCATGGCGGCCAAGGACGGCAAGGTCTGGTTCGCGGCGGAGGACGGCGGCGGCGCGCAGGTGTTCTACGCCGAGGAGCCGAAGCAATGAACCTCCCGAAGGCCGATCATTTCATACCGGCGCTGGCCAGGACCTCGCTGGACATGCCGCCGCTCTGGGGCAGGCTGGTCAGCATCTCCCCCGACCGGGCGGAGTTCCTGAGCCATTTCGAGCTGCCGGCCGGACGCATGCTGGCCCTCAGCTTCGAGGCCGGCCGCGGGAACTTCGAGAACGTGCGCGCGCGCATAAAGACGGCGCTGCGCGACGCGGACGGCTACTACAACTACGAGCTGGTCTTCGTGGACCGGGCCCAGCGCGACCTGCTGAAGGCCGCGCTGATTGAAGCCTTCCCCCCAATAAAATTATAATCTTTGAATGAGAAAACTCCGGATCGCCCTGGCGGTCCTCGCGCTGCTCGCCGCGGCCGGGGGCGCGCTGGCCTATTTCCAGTACCAGCGCCTGTCCAGATACCTTATAACGGAGTTCAGCGGCCAGGCCTCGAAAACGATAGGCCGGCAGATAAAGTTCCGCGCCGTCAAGTTCTCCCCTCTGTCGGGCATCATCATAAAGGACGCCTGCGTCTCGCGCGTCCCGGATTTCTCCAAAGGCTCTTTCTTCTGCGCCGAGAAGGCCGTGATAAAGCCCAGCTTCACTTCGATGCTGCGCAAGCAGGTCTACTTCTCGCGCGTGGCCTTCTACAAGCCGGTGATAAAGCTGCGCGAGCGCGGCGGCGTCTGGGACTTCGCCGACCTGCTGGCCCTGCTGCCCAAGACCGACAAGGGCCTTTACCTCACTTGGAACGCCAGCGAGCTGACGATGGAGGACGCCGTACTGGAAGCCGACATGGAGAGCTCCGGCCTCTCGGTGGCGCTGGAGGGCGCGGACCTCTCGCTGACGCATTATTCCGCCTTCGGCGGCAACTACGGCCTGACGGCCTCCGGCCAGGTGAAGAGCGCGGTGAAGGGCAAGCTGCTCTCCTCCGCCGTGAACATAGACGCGGACCTCAATTTCGACTACGGCGGCCTCGCCTCGACGAAAGGCAGTTTCAGCGCCTCGGACGCCTCCTACGGCGCCATGACGCTCAGGAAACTGGACGCCGGCTGGGAACTGTTCAACCTGCGCAAGCCGACAGCCGAGAAGAACTATTCGGTCACGGCCTCGGCCTCGGGCCTCGTCGTGCCTGCTCAGGAGAGCCCGGTCAGGGACGGCGTGGCCGGAGCGCTGCGCCTCTTCGCCTCGGCCATGGGCCGCCCGGCGCCGGAGATAGAGGACATAGAGGTCTCCGAGCTTAACGCCGCGTTCAGGCTGAACGACTCGCTGCTGCGGCTGGACGGGCTGAAGCTGCGCTCTAATTTCATGGACCTCGACGCCGGCATAGCCATCGACGGGCCCGCGGCCTCCGCCGAGGCCTCGCTGGACGCGGCCATCGGGAACAACAAGATAAAGATGTCCGCCGCCGGCCCCCTGGCCTCCCCCGAGATAAAGCCGGTGCTGTCCGCCACCCTTTCGGCCAAGTTCAAGGAAGCCCTCGACGGCATAGAGAAGGCCCTGCTGGGGCGCTTCCCCGTCGTGAATACTGGAGAACAACATGTCTAAGAAAGTCATCGTCATCGGTTCCGGTCCCGGCGGCTACCCCGCCGCGCTGCGCCTCAAGGAGCTGGGCGCGGACGTCTCCATCGTCGAGGCCTGGGATTTCGGCGGCACCTGCCTCAACCGCGGCTGCATACCGTCCAAGGCCTTCCTGGACACCGGCCACCGCGTGCACGCCTTCGAGGGCCTGCGCAGGCTGCTGAAGGACGGCTCCGGCGCCAACTTCACGCCGGACATGCTGGACTGGGGCAAGGTGAAGGCGCGCCGCGCCGATGTGATAGCGAAGCTGCGCGGCTCGCTGGAGAAACTGTTCCAGGCGAAGAAGATAGAGATCATCCGCGGCCGCGCCCGCTTCACCGGCCCGGGCGAAGTGACCATAACCGGCCCCGAGGCGGAGCTGAAGAAGACCTTCGACGCGGCGATCATAGCCGCCGGCACCCGACCCAGTTTCCCCCCGCCGTTCCGCGATTTCCACGAGGAGCTGACCGATTCCGACCGGGTGTTCGACCTGCCGGCCCTGCCCAAGTCCATCCTTATAGTGGGCGGCGGCGTGATAGGCCTGGAGTTCGCCTGCTTCTTCAACGCGCTGGGCACGCAGGTGAGCGTGCTGGAGATACTGCCGGACATCATGGCCGGCGAGGACCCGCAGGTGACCCGCGCGGTGCGCTCGTCGTTCGAGAAGCGCGGCGTTAAGTTCTACCTCGGCAAGAAAGCCGCGAAGATAGATCCCTCGGGCCCGCTCAAGTGCGTGGAGCTGGAGGACGGCACCAGGCTGGAGGCAGAGGAGATACTGGTCGGCGCCGGCCGCGCGGCCGACCTGACCGGCATGGGCCTCGAGGCCCTCGGCCTTACCTGGGACAGGAAAGGCGTGAAGGCCGACGCGCATATGCGCACCGCGGTCCCGAACATCTACGCCGTGGGCGACGTGAACGGCATCTCGCTGCTCGCGCATTCGGCCAGCCGCCAGGGCGAGATAGCCGCCGAGAACATCATGGGCGCGGACAAGGTCTTCGACGGCGACATAGTGCCGCGCTGCGTCTACGCCTGGCCCGAGGTGGGCTCGGTCGGCCTCAACAAGGCGCAGGCCGAGGCCAAGGGCCTGGCGGTCAAGACCGCCCGCGCCTTCCACCTGGGCATAGGCCGCGCCGTGGCCGCCGACGAGACCGAGGGCTTCGTGCAGCTCGTTTTCAGCGCCGCCGACGACACCGTGCTGGGCGCGCAGATAGTGGGCGGCCCGGCCACCGAACTGGTGCACGTGCTGGCGCTCGCGGTTAAGCTCAAGCTCAAACGCGCCGACCTGAAGGAACTGATCTACGCGCACCCGACGATGGCCGAGGCCATACACGAGGCGCTGCACAAATAGCATGAAGCTGCTGTCCTGGAACGTCAACGGCTACCGCGCCGTGCTGAAGAAGGACTTCGGGGGCTTTCTGGCCTCCGCGCGCCCCGACGTGCTGGGCCTGCAGGAAGTGAAGTCCGCCCTGGACCAGCTGGCGGAGAAGGACACCGCTTTCCCCGGCTACTCGCGGTCATGGAACCCCGCCGAGAGGCGCGGCTACAGCGGCGTGGCGGCTTTCTATAAGAAGGAGCCGCTGTCGGTCAGGAACGGCTTCGGCGAGCCGCGCTTCGACGCGGAGGGCCGGGTGATAGCGCTGGAGTACCCGGACTTCCATTTCCTGAACGTCTATTTCCCCAACGGCGGGCAGGGGCCGGAAAGGCTGAAATACAAACTCGAGTTCTACGAGGCCTTCCTCGCCCACGTCGAGAAGCTCCGGGAAGGCGGCAAGGCCGTTGTCTTCTGCGGCGACGTGAACACCGCGCACAAGGAGATAGACCTGGCCAGGCCGAAGGAGAACGTGGAGAACTCCGGCTTCATGCCGGTAGAGCGCGCCTGGCTGGACAAGATAACCGCCATGGGCTGGGTGGACACCTTCCGCGCCTTCCACCCGGAGCCGGGCCGGTACACCTGGTGGGACTACAAGACCCGCGCGCGCGAGCGCAACGTGGGCTGGCGCATAGACTATTTTTTCATAAACCGTGAGCATGCCGGGCTGGTGAAGGATTCCTTTATATTGCCGGAGGTGCAGGGCTCGGACCACTGCCCCATAGGCATAGAGCTGGACGTCTGACGGAGGACTTATGGTCATGAACGGAGAAAAAAGCGGTCCCGGCCGCGGGCTGCTGCTGGCCGGCCTGGCCGTGATGACGCTGATCATAATCGCGGGGATGAAGTACTTCGTCAACGACGACAGCTCCGCCGTGCAGCAGCAGCCCGCCGCGTCCCAGCAGCAGCTGTTCAAGGACGAGGAAGGCCAGGCGGCACCCCCGCCGGGCCTGGCCCCGTCGCGCTCGGAGAGCTCCAGCGGCGGCGGCCTGGACATGTTCAGCAAGACGAACGCCGGTTATTACGGCGAGGATGCCTCCACACCGGTGGCCGGCGCCCCTGCCGACTCCGCGCCCGAGGTGAAGCGCTCCACCGCCGCGGTTGTGAGGAAGACGGCGGCGAAGCAGCAGCCTAAAGGAACGGTAATCCCCCGCATGCAGGCGCCGAAGCCCTTCGGTTCAGCCGCCCAGACCGAGGTGACGCCGCACTCCCCCGGCCAGGGCATGCCGGACATATCCAACATGCTCAAGCAGGCGCAGCAGCAGCAACAGTCGGGGAATTAAGCGGGCTTTCCGTAGGAGACCGAAACTATTTCCACCTCGCCGCCGCGGCCGAAAGCCGCGCGCTCGCCGGCCTTGCGGCCCAGCAGGGCGGCGGCCAGCGGCGAGGCCCAGTTCAGGCGGCCCGTGGCCGGGTCCGCCTCGTCCTCTCCCACTATCAGGTATTCCTTCACGGCGCCGTCGGCGCCGCGCACGCCCACGCGCGCGCCGAACTTTATGTCCGGCCCGGCGTAAGCTGAATTGTCGGTAAGCCTGGCGCTCTTGAGCTGGCCCTCGTAATAGGCCAGGTCGGCCTCCGCCTGGCGCAGTTCGTGGCCGCGCGCCTCGTCGGGGCGCTGCCGGGATATCAGCTCCGCCCGCAGCGCGGCGAGGCGCTGCCCCTCCTGGCGCAGGGCCTCGAGCCCCGCCGGGGTCACGTAGTTGGGACGGCCGCTGGGCTGCCGTTTTACCGGCTCCCAGCTGTCCGCCCCGTCCTCTTTAACGAAAGCCCGGCTCATAGATCGTTCAGAACAGGTCCTTCCACGGCGAGCGTGTCTTTATGAAGTCCAGGAACTTCGCGAGCTTGCGGTTCTGCAGCTCCTCGTACGGCGAGCGCTCGTTCTCGTCGGCGGGCTCGAAGAAGCAGGTGGGGTCGGCGGCCAGGTAGTCGCCGGTGCGGTAATAGCTCAGGGCGCGGCAGCCGCCGCAGGTGTTCTTGTAGCGGCAGCGCCCGCACTTGCCTTTGAGGCCCTCGCGGGAGCGCACGGCCTTTATCACCGGGTTGTTCTCCAGTATCTCGGTCAGCGGCGTGTCGCGCACGTTGCCGCACGGGATGCCGTTGTCGAGCAGGTGCACGCAGGGCGCCACGTGGCCCTCGGCGGAGACGCCGACGAAGCCGCGCGCGGCCTGGCAGCCGAGCTGGGTTATCTCCACGCCCAGCTCCTCCCATTTGCGCTTTATGAAATCGGGCCCGGCGAAGAACGGGGTGTAGCTGACGTAGCTGAGCGGGTAGCTCCTGAGCGCGGGGTGCACCACGTCGCGCATGTCCTCCGGAGTCAGCGACAGTTCCTGGTGGCAATTGCCCATGCCGCGCATAACGAACGGGGAACGCAGCATCGGTATCCCCAGGAGCCGCAGCGTGTTGACGGTGAGCCGCAGGCTCTTCAGGTTGCTCTTGCTCACCGTGGTGATGAAGAAGAAATCCACGCCGGAGGTAAGGCACAGCCACGCGGCCTTCAGCACGGTGCGCAGGCTGTCGTCGCGGCTCCACTTGTGGGTATCGGGCAGCACCGAGTTCAGCGAGAAGACGAAGATCACCTTGCCGCCGGTGGCTTTCTTTATGCGGCGCACCAGGCCGCGGGTGAGCAGCGAGCCGTTGGTGTTCACGAAGGACCACAGGCCGGCCTTGGCGGTGTACTCCAGTATCTCCACGGCGTCCGGGCGCAGCAAATGCTCGCCGCCGGAGAAGGCTATGGCGCCGTGGGTGCAGTACTTCCTCATCTGGTCCACCACCAGCGTCTTTATCTCCTGCGTGGAGAGCTCGGTGGTATGGTCGACGGGCGGCTTTACGGGCTCCTTGGCCATGCAGTAGCGGCACTCCAGGTTGCAGCGCCTGGTGCTTTCGAAGTAGCACAGGAAGAACTTGTCGTACATGGGGGCCGTATCCATAGATATCATTCTACTTAATATGGCGGGACGGCGCTAACTTGCGGGCTTCGCGCCATATTTGTTATAAATTTCCTATACCTTTCCGCAAAAAATCCACAGGAGGAACTATGTCCGCCACTACGACCATCCGCCGCACAGCTCTTAACGAGACCATGAGGAAGTACGGCGGCAAGATGGTGGACTTCCACGGCTGGGAGCTGCCGATAGAGTTCTCCGGCATCCTCAAGGAGCACGAGGCCGTGCGCAAGTCCGCCGGCATCTTCGACGTTTCCCACATGGGCCAGGTCTTCGTGACCGGCGCCGACGCCTTCAAGCTGCTGCAGATGACCAACGCCAACGACCTGCGCAAGGCCACCCCCGGCAAGGGCGTCTACTCCCACGTCACCAACGAGAAGGCCGGCCTCGTAGACGACATCATAGCTTTCTGCCTCGCCGCCGACCGCTACCTGGTGATAGTGAACGCCACCACCTCCACGAAGGACTACGAATGGTTCAAGACCCACGGCACCAAGATGCACGTGAAGGTGGAGAACCACAGCGACGATTACTCGATGGTCGCGGTCCAGGGCCCGAACGTCCCCAAGATGTTCGAGGTCTTCGCGCCCGAGGCGCTGAAGCTCCCCCGCTTCGGCATCGTCGAGAAGGAGATCTTCGGCGAGCACGGCTTCATCAGCCGCACCGGCTACACCGGTGAGGACGGCTTCGAGATAACCGTCCCCCACAAGGTGATAGAGCAGGTCTGGGCGAAGATGATGGAGCTCGGGAAACCCTACGGCATCGTCCCCTGCGGCCTCGGCGCGCGCGACACCCTGCGCCTCGAGAGCGGCTACCTGCTGTACGGCTCCGACGTGGACGACACGCACACCACCTACGAGTCCGGCTACGGCTGGGTGGTCTGCCTCGACAAGGGCGATTTCATCGGCCGCCAGATACTGGCCGACCAGAAGGCCAACGGCGTGAAGCGCCGCCTCACCGGCCTGACGCTGACCGGCGGCGTGCCGCGCAGCGGCTGCAAGGTCTTCATGGACGGCAAGGAGATCGGCGAGCTCAACAGCGCCACCTATTCCCCCACCCTGAAGAAAGGCATAGGCGTGGGCTACCTCACGCCGGCCGGCCTCAAGCCCGGCACCCCGCTCGAGGTGGAGATACGCGGCCGCCGCGTGAAGGCGGAGGTCGCCGCGACGCCGTTCTACAAGGGCGGCGCCTTCAGCAAGACCCTTTACACCGGCAAGTGAGCCGGCGATAGATCCGTAGTCATACAAGGAGACTAACATGGCTAAACCCGAAGAAGTTAAGTACACCAAGACGCACGAGTGGATACATCCCGGCGCCGAGGCTACCGTCGGCATCTCCGACCACGCCCAGCACGAGATGGGCGACGTCGTCTTCGTCGAGCTGCCCAAGGTGGGCCAGAAGCTCGAGAAAGAGAAGCCCTGCGCGGTGATCGAGTCGGTCAAATCCGCTTTCGACATATACGCCCCGGTCTCCGGCGAGGTCATTGCCGTCAACGACGCCGTCACCGGCGAGCCGGCGCTCCTTAACCAGAGCCCCCTCGAGAACGGCTGGCTGTTCAAGATGAAGCCCTCCGAGCCGGCCCAGGCCGACTCGCTGATGGACTGGAACGCCTACCAGGAGTTCGTAAAGCAGGCGGCGCACTAAAAAGAACGCAGCTGCGGACAGCGGCCAGGGACAGGACGGCAACGCCGCACCGCCCTGGCCGCCGCCCGTTGAAGTTTCCCACAGACAGGAGCCCCCATGTATATTCCGCATACCAAGAAAGACAAGGAGGAGATGCTTAAAGCCATCGGCGCCTCCTCCTTCGGCGACCTGGTAAAGCAGGTCCCCTCCAAGTTCCTCAAGCCCTCCTTCGCCCTTCCCGCCGAAAGCCTCGACGAGGCCCAGGCCGCGGCGAAACTGACCGAACTCTCGAAGAAGAACTGCCGCCCGCTGAGCTTCCTCGGCGCCGGCGCCTACGAGCGCTACACCCCGGCCGCGGTGAAGGCCATAACCTCCCGCACCGAGTTCCTCACGGCCTACACGCCCTACCAGCCCGAGGCCAGCCAGGGCACGCTGCAGGCCATATACGAATTCCAGAGCACCGTCTGCTCGCTCTACGCGATGGACTGCGCCAACGCGTCGATGTACGACGGCGCGAGTTCCTTCGCCGAGGCCGTGCGCGCGACGGTGCGCATCACCGGCAGGAAGAAGATCGTCTACGCGGCCGGCGTGAACCCGCAGTACATGGACACGCTGAAGACCTATTTCGCGCACTCGCCCGAGTACACCTACGTCAAGGTCCCCCTGAAGGACGGCGCGATGGACAAGGCCGCGCTGGCGGGCCTGCTCGACGGGGCCGCGTGCCTCGCGGTGCAGACCCCCAACTTCCTCGGCGTCATAGAGGACATGAACGGCGTATCGGACCTGGTGAAGAAGGCCGGCGCGCTGCTGGTGGCCGCGGCCGACCCGGTGAGCCTCGGAGCGCTCGCCGCGCCCGGCGAGTACGGCGCGGACTTCGCCGTCGGCGAGGGCCAGAGCCTGGGCCTCCCGCTCTCCTACGGCGGCCCCTACCTGGGCCTGTTCTCCTGCAGGAAGGAGCACGTGCGCCAGATGCCAGGCCGCATCTGCGGCATGACGAAGGACAAGGACGGCAAGCGCGGCTTCGTGCTGACGCTGCAGGCCCGCGAACAGCACATACGCCGCGACAAGGCCGCCTCCAACATCTGCTCCAACGAGGCGCTGTGCGCTCTGTCGGCGACTATCTACTCGGCGCTGTACGGCCCCGAGGGCCTCAAGGAGCTCGCCGAGGCCAACGCCGGCGCGGCCGCTTACGCCGCCGGGCGCCTGTCCTCGATAAAGGGCTGCTCGCTCAAGTTCAAGTCCCCCTTCTTCAACGAGTTCGCGCTGACGGTGCCCGGTTCCGCCGCGGCGCTGCGCGAGAAATGCCTGGCGAAGGGCGTGGACATCGGCCTGCCGCTGGCCCCGCTGTACCCCGAGCTCGGCGAAACGCTGCTGGTCTGCGCCACCGAGACCAAGACCGAGGCCGACATCAAAAAGCTCGAGACCGTTATAAAGGAGGCCATATGACCTGCGCAAACAAGCTGGACAACCGCCTCAGCATAGAGAAATCCGCCGCCGGCCGCCGCGGCCTGTTCTGCAAGAACCCGCTGCGCTCGCAGGCCGCTATACCGGCCGGCCTGCGCCGCAAGACCGCCCCGCGGCTGCCCGAGCTGGCCGAGTTCGACGTGGTGCGCCACTACACGCGCCTGTCGCAGCTCAACTTCTCGGTGGACACGCACTTCTACCCGCTGGGCTCCTGCACGATGAAGTACAACCCGCGCTTCAACGAGGAGGCCGCCGGCCTGGAAGGCTTCGCGGCGCTGCACCCGCTGGCGCACGACGCCTGCGCGCAGGGCACGCTGGAACTGATCCACGACCTGTCCGCCCGCCTGACCGGGCTGTGCGGCATGGACGCGATAACGCTGCAGCCCGCCGCCGGCGCGCACAGCGAGTTCACCGGCCTGCTGACCGCGAAGGCCTATTTCTGGGACCGCGGCGAGAAGGAGCGCAACGAGATCGTCGTGCCCGACTCCGCCCACGGCACCAACCCCGCCACCGCGTCGATGATGGGCTTCAACACCGTCAACATAGCCTCCGAGCCCGACGGGCGCCTGAACGTAGAGGAGCTCAAGAAGCGCCTCGGCCCGAAGACCGCCGTGCTGATGCTGACCATCCCCAACACCGTCGGCATCTTCGAGAGCAACATCGAGGCCATAGCGAAGGCCGTGCACGAGGCCGGCGCGCTGCTCTACATGGACGGCGCCAACTTCAACGCGCTTATCGGCATGGTGAAGCCCGGCGACCTCGGCGTGGACCTGATGCACCTGAACTTCCACAAGACGTTCTCCACCCCGCACGGCGGCGGCGGCCCCGGCGCCGGCGCCATCGCGTGCCGCAGGCACCTGGCCCCGTTCCTGCCCGTGCCGATGGTGAAGAAGGAAGGCCCCGGCTACGTCACCGACTTCGGCGACGGCCGCAGCGTCGGGAAGGTGAAGGCGTTCTTCGGCAACACCGGCGTGCTGGTGAAGGCCTACGCTTACATGCTGGCCCACTCCGCCGCCGAGTTCGGCGAGATAGCCGAGTGCGCCATACTGAACGCCAACTACGTGGCCGCGAAGCTCAAGGACCTGTACCCGTCCTACTCGAAGGAGTACTGCATGCACGAGTGCGTGCTGACGCCGGGACACGACCTTACCGACAAGGGCCTGAAGACGCTGGACGTGGCCAAGGGCCTGCTGGACCGCGGCTTCCACGCCCCCACCATCTACTTCCCCCTCATCGTACACGAGGCGATAATGGTGGAGCCGACCGAGACCGAGTCGAAGGAGACCTTGGACGAGTTCGTGGCCGCGATGCGCGACATACACTCGCAGGGCCTTGCCGACCCGCAGGCGCTCAAGGACGCGCCCGTCACGCAGCCGGTGAAGCGCCTGGACGAGGTCCAGGCCGCCCGCCAGCCCAACCTCCGCTGGTAAGCGCACGGACCGGGGCCGGACGGCCGGCCCCGGTCACTTTTTTATGGAAAAAGGCCTGATAATAGAGACCCCGCCGTTGGACGTGTACGAGCAGATGGCCGCCGACGAGGCGCTCTGCGAGACGCTCCCCGCCCCTTACGTGCTGCGCTTCTACAACTGGAAGGCGCCGGGCATAACCTTCGGCTATTCGCAGCGCCGCAAGGCCGTCGCCGAGGCGGTGACCGCGGCCGGCTGCGGCATAACCGACGTGGTGCGCCGCCCCACCGGCGGCGGCATCGTCTTCCACCAGGCCGACCTCACCTTTTCCTTCATCTTCCATTCCCCCGGCGTATATTTCGAACCCGGCAAGACCTACGACAGGCTGCACCGGGCCATAAACGCGGAATACGCCCGCCTCGGCGTCAGCTTCGACCTCCTTAACGAGAAGACCAAGGACTACGCCGTGAACGACCCGGTGATGAACTGCTTCGCGAAACCGGTCAATATGGATATATTGTATAATGGAAAAAAAGTGCTTGGCGGGGCCCTCCGGAAGCTCGGGGACTACATGCTCTACCAGGCGTCTTTCCAGGCCCCCGACGCGCGCGGCAACGCAAGCCTGCACCGCAACGCCGTAATAAAGGCCCTCGGCGCCGAATACGGGCTGGAATGGGAAGTGGCCGCGATGGCCCCGGCCGCCCTGGCCAAGACCGGGGAGATAGCGTCGGCGAAATACCGCACCGCCGCCTGGAACGAACGGATCTAGAATAAGAATGGTCGTGGAGGGAATATGATAGCCTTCGTACTCTGCAAACTGGTCGCCGGCCTCGAACAGAAGGCCGTGCAGCAGATAAAGAACATACGCGGCGTGAAGGACGTATACATGACCTTCGGCGGCTGGGACGCGATCCTGGTGGCCGAGTCCGACACGATCGACAAGCTCAGCGGCCTGATAGTCCGCGAGGTCCGCGGCATACACGGCGTGCAGACCACCGAGACGCTGGTCACCACCAACCTGTAAGCCCGGGACG
>JACCEE010368751.1_pt1 | contig 14115 bp, 19 predicted proteins | sample 7449931 | NCBI WGS metagenome assembly JACCEE01 (sample SAMN15323457, study PRJNA562643) | freshwater metagenome | isolation source: river surface water | place: USA:Blue River Watershed | collected 2017-08-19 | reverse complement strand
TAATAGTTATATTTTCCATACCTAAATTATACTAGAAAAGGTCCAAGCATTTGCCTGGACCTTTTCATTTGTCTTCTATTCAAAGCTGTTTATTCGTTACAGCCTCTCTTTATAAGATAAGTTTTGTTTAATAAGCTCTTCTTCAATAATTCGAACTGCTTTAGGTCCTACTCCATGGAGTTCTAATAATTCATTCTTTGTAAACATGGAACATTGTTCTAGCGTTTCAATGTTACGTATTTTTAATGCTCTTCGTGCGGGTTCACCAATTTTTAGTTCATTGAGATTCATTGCGTTTACCTGAATAGATTATGAGTTCTATTTCGTTCTTTTCACTTAAATCTTTAAACAGTTGGATTAAAGATTCTGAGTATTTTCCTAAGATAATACTTAAATGATCCGCATGTATAATCGTTATTTTTTTAATGGATTTACGATGACTTAAAGAATCCCATAATGCATCTAAATTATGTCCCATTTCGTTTATCTTAAATTGTTTCTTAAGATATGGGTATAGATCATCTTTAGAACTTATTCTCTTCCCATTTATTAGAAATCGTTCCATATTAGTCTCCCTCATAGATTAACTCGAATGAATCATAATGGTCCTCAGTGTAATAGATTTCCCAAGTATCAGAATAAACGATTCGCTTAGCATTTCTAAATCCACCTTCATAATCAATATCACATTCATAGTAAACACCTTCAGGTAATAAACCTTCACGATTGTAGAATCGATCGCCACCGATGGATTTTTGATCACTGACTTTCCATAGATTACCCTTATCACTTTCCCATCCTAACGCTTCTGCTTCATCCTTTGTAATGTAATTATCAGGCAATCGATGATAGGTTATTAGATACAATGAAACATCTTCTTTGCTTGTATAATAACCTTCTTCACTTATTGGATTGGACTCAATGGGTTGATCAACTTTTTGACATGCGACTAAATTGAAAACAAATAGAAATGAAATAAATAAGATTAAACTTTTTTTAAATATCGATTTCACAATAAGTGCCTTCCACCATCTACCTTGAGCGATACACCTGTAATATATGAGGCTTGGTCAGAACATAAATACACTACATTTTTCGCAATATCGGATGCGTCCGCAATACGATTTAATGGAATCCGACTAAGTACTTTCTTTTCGACTTCAATATTCTCGAAATCTTTATTCATAGGTGTATAAACTGCGCCTGGTTCAATCGCATTGACACGGATATCTGGAGCTAAAGCAAGGGCAAATTCTTCTGTCATACGCTTAATTGCGGCTTTAGATGCATCATAACTAAACTTATTGAGTCGTGATTGACTGGAATATAGACTAGAAATATTAACAATCGAACCCGAACTCATTATTTCAGTCGCTTCCTTTATACAGTAGAATGTTCCATTTAAATTCGTTTGAATGACACGATCCCAATCTTCGACTTTAATGGAGTTAAAATCCGACACTATTTGAATTGCCGCATTATTAACTAAAATATCAATCGTTCCAAAAACATTCTTCACTTTGATAAAGAAATCTTTTACCGATTCATAGCTTGATATATCACAAGGGAAATAATAAAGTACCCCCATTGGCATCAATTCACTAATGCACTGTGCACTCATTGGTTCATCTAAGTCACAAAAAATAACATGATCGCCTTCTTTTAAGAAGGCTTCAACACATGCTTTACCAATTCCTTTTGATCCACCCGTAATAACAACATTTCGATTCATATTGACCTCTTTACCGAATTAAATTCATTAGTGCTTGTTTATCATCGTCATTTAAGTCGATGAATAAGAGTTGTTTAATACGCTCTTTATTCGCTCGATGATTTATAAAATATGTTTCAATCATTTCAACTTTGGATTGACGATTAGGCATGCATCGATATAATACATACCAATCTTCTATGTAACACAATGGAATATTCGCATTACCTAAAATAACATATGATTCAGCTTGATCAAAATAATACTTGATTATTCTTGAATCTGTATGGATCGTCATACCAGCCATACAATCGATCGATAAATCCTTGTACTCGAACTTCTTATACCGTTCTGTTTGAAAAACAGATGAGTAACTGATTGGTTTTTCGATCCCATGTTTACTGATTAATTGGCAAGCATGATCAAAATCACGCTCATGTATCATGAGATCTATATCATTTACATCGACCTCGATGCCCCTAAGTTTCATCATAAATGATGCGCCTAATGCCCAGTTAATTTTATTTGAATTAAGAAATTCTGCTAATTCGAGTAATATAACGTCTTTGTTTAACATGTTATATAAATTCTAACATAAATTACTTATTTCATTTTACGAATTGCGAGCCATATTTCAGAGCGGTAATCTTCTTTAGTTAAGTCTGGACTCTCATTCCAAACAATTTCTGGTGCTTCAATTGTTTCATAATCTGTACTTGGAAGCCATTCCGAATAGATTTTTGCCCATGTTTCTTGTAATGTTTGTGGATAAGGACCGATAACTTCAAATACAGCCCAGGTATATGCTGGAACATTGACAACGGTATAATTATCTAATTGAGTTAAACTTGTATGAACTCCGATTAAATGATCGCATTCTCCTGACTCATTCATTCGAGTTGAACTAAAATTATAACTTGCACTGACAATGCCTTTAGGATCTTTATCATTAATTGACTTCAGTTGAATAATTTTCTCAAGAGTAAGTTCACTCACTATTGCCATGATGTCTGGGTTTACTCCATTGAACTGTATCGATACTCGTTTCGATATACCGACTAAATTAAATGATTCTTTTTCAAGTATTCTTACTTTCATTTGTTGATTTCCTTTCACAGTAAGTTGGAAGGATAACTTTGGAAAAATCGATAGTGTTACTCGATCCTTTCTTATTCGACTCGGTGTAACGCCATGATAGCTGATAAAAGCTCGAGAAAAACTATCGTAGGATTGATAACCATATTTAAATGCTAAATCAATCAGACGTTCGGTTGTTTCAATACAATCAATTGCGGCAAGTGAAAGTCTTCTACGCTTGATGTATTCATGTAATGATATTTGTGCTAAGAAACTAAACATTCTTTGAAAATGATACGATGAACATCCTGCGATTTGATTAATCTTGTTCATATCAATCTCTGTCTTCAAGTTTTGTTCAATGTACTCTAGCGCATCATTGAGTCGTTTAATATTTTCCATTTATTAACCTCAAACTTAGTATAAAAGATTCATTCTAAGCATTCTCGACAAAATCTGTGCAATAAATATCTAAAACGAGACTTCACTTGATGTCACAAGCTTTAGCACTTTAGACCATTTCTTATGGTGTCGAGTAATTATTTTCTCTGCACTCAGTTTCCCATCAAAGGTTGTATGTGCGTCACTTACAACACTCACTTGATAGCCCAACTCTACAGCCTTAAGACTTGTGGCATTTACACAAAATTCCGTCTGCATTCCAACAATAATTAACTCATCTACATGATGTTCATCAAGAATTGATTTTAATGTTGTGTTCTTAAAAGAATCTGGTCTACGTTTTTGGACAATAGGATCCTTCTTATGAGGTTTGATATCGTCCACAATTTCCCAAGTTCTTGATCCATTTTCAAATTCTGAACCATCTTCATTGTGTTGTACATAGATGATTAGAATATGTTCTTTTCGAGCTTGATCAATAAGATGTTTAATATTACGTAAGACTAAATCACTTTGAAAGACGGGTGAATCGCCTTCAATCATTGCCTTTTGTACATCGATTACAAGTAATGCTTTCATTTTATTTTTCTCCTGAGCAGTGTATAAACAATCCTCATCCACGCGATAATCACTAATCCAACACAACTAAATATAACAATCCAAGAGTACTCTGGGGATGCATTAATCATAAAGTTCCATGAAACATCAAAATAGTTCTTGATTATACTTAGAAATATAACAGGTAAGATACCATCTACGGTAAAGAAGCGTATTTTACGTTTTAAACTATAGCGATGACTCATGTTTAAATATCGTTTAAAGAATATACAATCAATGACTAAGAAACTAATGAATAAAAGATTAATCGAAAAAATTGCCCAATTAAAATCCCATTTAGGATTATGATAACTTACCCCTTTTAATAAGCTAATAACACCTTCACTCATCACTGCTGCAGTAATTGGATGCGTACTACTGACATCCCGTGCATTAGTTAATAGGAGTATCCCAATCTTCTGTCTCTGATTAATGAGCATTTGACTCGTCGATGAGAAAGTAGTTCCTGTATGACCATAGTACTCATCTTCAATTTCAATTTCTTGCCAATAAGGGTCATAGACCTTTGAGTCTGAACTTAGAATATTATTCACAAAAAGAGACTTGGATTCAAAGATTCCTTGGTTCATTAACATCAAGACATAGTTTGTCATATCACTTGTACTGGATAGTTGAAAACCAGCCGGTACATGCGCAACAGGATGTGGAACATTCACTGGAATTCTTATTCCATTGATTACACGATAACCTGGTAGTAAACCATTCTCTTTCGCTTCATCATACGAATGATACGTATGATTCATGTGAAGAGGTGTATAGATATTTTGTTTAACATAGGTATCGTAATCAAGCCCTGATATCTTCTCAATAATAGCACCTAATACGATGTAATTAAGGTTTGAATAAGAGTTAATGTTCCCAATTAGGTTATTAATATGTACTTTATTCGTTATAAGTTGAGAGAGTTCTTCGATGGAATAATCGGTATTATAGGTATATGCCATGTTCCCATCAATGGTGGATAGTCCACTACGATGTCTAATTAAGTCTCTTACTTTAATCTCATTTCCACGATCATCCACAAGATTAAACCATGGGAGATATCGACTAACATTCTCATTGATATCAAGAAGACCTTCATTACTTAATTGCTTAATCGCAAGTGCTGTAATGGATTTCCCAATTGAGCCGATATAAAAAGGTGTATCTAAATCCAAGTGATACTTAAAATCACCTGTTTGATACACCTTTTGATAAATCACTTCATTTTCTTGAATAATTGTAAGAGTTAATGCACTAATCTTAGATTGATGCATCGAATCTAAGATGTACTCATCAATTCGATTGAAATTTTCACTCGTAAAAGCACTCGTGTTAATCAAGGACACGAACAGTACGCATAGAATAATGCCACTTACACTGATGTGCTTTATTAATTTGTTCATTGTTTTCTTAAAAGATTTGATTAATCCAATTCTTTACCTGAATCATATCATCTTCTGTATGAAAATAGTGTTCACTATGCTTAGAATAAATGACTTCACAATTGTACTTTAAGCTAAAGGATTGAATACTGGTAATAGGAATGAGCGCATCATGCAAGCCATATAAGATTGATGTTGGAATATTCCAATTTGTTATAGGATGTTGGATGAGATATTCATAATCCTGTAGTTTTACTACCATCCCATCACTTAAGACAAGAATTGGATTCTTTCTAAGATCATCTAATGTCTTTTTATCATTGTCTAACATTCCGTTAGTTAATTCAATTAAATCAACCACAGGTGATAGAAGTATGCAGTTTTGAATTGGAACATCTGCATAGGCTAATAAACTATAATATGCACCTAAACTGCATGCCCCTAAACTTATTTTAGAATATTTTGATTGTAAATACTCCATAATCGATTTCATCTCAATGATTGCTTGTTGAATCGTAAGTTCAGGTTCTTGTTGTTTACGGTCACCATGTTCAGGTAAATCAAAACTAAATACTTGGATACCCTTCTCATCGCATACTTCTGCACATTTGCGAGTAAAACGATCCTCTTTATGCGACATAAATCCATGTACTACAAGTAATACATGGGTAGATTCTTCACCCCATATTACACAGGGAATTGATTTATAATTGAATGTTTGCTTTTTCATATTATTCTAACGTTTTTACCCAATGAATGGCTTGAATATACAGTTCCATAAATCGACTTTGTGAAATATTAAAGATAGGATTAATCATATCAAGTTGTTCAAGCCTTATAAACTCATGATCTAATACGACCGTTAATGCAGAATGAATAATATTGGGTTTGCCTAACAATGCATCTTTAACCTGTTCTGTAAACGGGAGCTCTTCTACAATAGATTCCATATTCCGATTAAGTAATGTATCGATTGAAGAGAACATTCCAACCATGAAATAGTCCAAAAAATCTTGTTTATTATTGGATTCAAGCGCGATCAACTCCATGAACTTAGCTCGAGTTAAACTATTTTTAATAAGATCTCTATTTTCTACTATCTGAATATCTTTGACGAGTAATATATTAAACCAACGTTTGAGTTCACTGATACCCAATCGTACAATCGCATGTCGTATTGATTTGATTTCATATCGAGCTTCAAAATAAACTTTATTGGATACTTTCAATATTTTGTAGGATAATCCTAAATCAGATTCAATAATATGACTGATTCGATTAAAATCTGGCTCCAAAGAATACAATTCATTGATGACTCGGATAATATTCGTATTTAGAACTGGAATATCCTTTCCTTTTAAGATGACAGGTTTACTAAAGAAATACCCTTGAAAATACTCATAGCCCATATTTAAAGCCAAATCATACTCTTCTCTTGTCTCAACTTTTTCAGCTAAGAATGAGATTTTATTTTTATATCGATGTATGAGTTGCCTTTGATCAAACAAACTCACATTTGGAAACTCTATCTTTACAATATCTACAATATCTAGCAATGTCTCAAACTTCTCATCAAAAATAAAGTCATCTAGTGCAATTTTGTATCCTGCTTTTTTAAGTTGTAGACAGGATTCTATGAGTTCTTGTGTAATATTGGATTGTTCGAGTATCTCGATAATTAACATTTCTTTAGGTAATAACAAGGGTACATTTTGAACAATCATCGCTTCTGTGAAATTGATAAAGGCTTTTTTACCTTCGGTTAAGTCTTCAAAATGCATCACAAAAAAAGCATTATTTATGACTTCTGCTGTATCTCTATCCGCATCATTTCCTTCATAGAAGTTGTTCATACTTCTACGATATAAAAGTTCATAACCCAGGATGTTGTTATAGCGATCAAATATAGGTTGTCTACCTACATATACTTCCATCTAATATCTCCATTCTATGATATGAAAAATGAGTTCTCTTAACTCATATTGTACACTATTTGTTGGAATTAAAACCAAAAGAATACATTTAAACAGTCAATAAGTATTACTTTTTTAACAGAAAATTCAATACAATCGTTTCCCTCTCAACAAACGAATACTCTAATCCTTTATATGTTTGATTGAGTTGAATCGCATCTAATAAATCAATCCACTCTAAGCGATAATCTAAATCAATCTCATAACCCTCAAGATGTGTTTCTGTTATTTTATCCTCTACATCTGCTAAATAATAATAAGAATTTTGTAAGAAAATAGCTTCTTCATATAAACTTTTACGCTTTTCTACAAAAAAACCCAGTTCCTTTACACTGTGTTCTTGGATGATTAAACCCGTTTCTTCTTGAGTCTCTCGAATTAAGGTGTCAATATGACTCTCACCTTTTTCTATTCCTCCCCCAGGAAATTTATAAAATCCTTCTCGATAACTTTTTATTAACGCAATCTTATTCTTGTTTCGTATGATTGCACGTACTGCATTTCGCTCAATGATAGGCCAATCTTGATTATAGTTTTTATGATCCATTATTTCGATCAATCGCATATTTTCATTTTCATAGATTATAATTTTTTTACAAACTTAACCGAAGTTTCTATAAAACCTTCTCGATTATAGAACTGGTGAGCTCGTCTTCTAAATTGGTTCGAACTCAATTCAATATGAGAAGCTTGTATTGACTTGGAGTAATTAACTGCGAAATCCAATAAACGTTTGCCATATTTTTGACTACGATGTTTGTCATCAATCACAAGTTCAAGTATTTCTACAACCAATGACGCATGGTGTAATTGTTGTTCCACTCTTAAATGAATAAAGCCAATTAGACGTTCTTTTTTAACACCATATAATAGGTGGTTACTTAAACTCATGATTTCGAAGTAACAACGTTTGAATCCCTCATAATCGAGTTGTTCATTTTCTAGCTGATTACTCAGTTCATAGACCTCTTCTAGATACTCAGCTCCTAATTGAATGATTTCCATAGATAAACCTCTTTTTTTATTATAGCACTCACACATAAAAAGAGACTTGATAATTTCAGTCTCTTAGAATTCATAATAAAGTTGTAATATACCAGGTTTCTTATCAATCATGATATCCTCCATGGATACACCCATTGATTTTAATTTCTGAATATTGGTTCTTAAGAACACATCACTTCCAACTACATAGTAAATCGCATGATCTAATTTGAGTTCAGTTAGCTTTTGATAATACTCTACTCGGGATTGTGTCCATATTTGTTTAAAATCTGTATGTTTAAATGCATCAAATTCAGTTTGATAGATTTGATGTAATGCATCCACATTGATATGAACACATTGAGGTATATGATTTTGATCCTTAAGATACGACAAGATAAGCGGACGCATCGTCGCAATCCCTACTCCCATTGAGAGTAAAACAATAGGCCTATCTTCTCTTCTTAAACGCATACGTGAACCCAATTTAAATAGTATGAGTTCATCTCCCACAGTATGATTAATTAAGTTTGATTTATATTCAGATGCTTGTTTCGTAAAACGTGTCGTAAATCCAATATGATTCTCTTCCGCTAAGCTCATGATAGACATATGTCTAACTAAGGCTTTATTTGGAGGATCTTGTTCATCATAACCTTTAATCGCAATATGTGCATGAGAACCTTCTTCCCATTCTATGTCAGATGGTTTCTCTAGTAAGTATGTTTTTGTGTTATTCCCTTCATCGATGATATCGATAATTTTTAAGCTGTGCTTTATCAAGTGAATTCTCCTTTACACAAGATATAGTTTAGCTTAATTCATTTTATCTACACACTAAAATGCCCAATAAAAGAATTAACCCTTAACCTTAACTCCAAGTAAAGTAACTAAATCAACCGCTTGATTTGAATTCACAATAAGCCCTTTTAGTTCAGTCAATTGATTGGAAACAATTGGATAAATAAAGGTCGAACGACTCATATCAATACCTTTTAGTGAGGTTTTAAAGAAATTGGTTTGCACTAAATTTGACGCTTCAAAATTCACTTTTTTAAGTGTACATTCTGAAAAGGATGTTTCATTCAGATTACATTGGTTAAACTCTGTATCACTCATTTTAGAATACTCAAAAAATGTATATTGTAAATTGGATTGGTTGATATTAACCTGTTTAAGAATTGATTTTGATAAATCAGCACCCATAATTTTACAATCACTTAATTGAACTCGTTCAAAGTAAGTTTGTTTAAAACTACTGTTGGATAAATCACATTGTCTAAATTCCACATCGATAAAACTACATTTATCGAATAAGCCATGATCTAAGATACAATTCTCAAATAATACATTTTGAAATTCACAGTGTTTATAATCATATTCACTCAAATATTCATTTTGAAACATTGTGAAATGAATTTGACGATCATCATCTGCCTTTATGTATATTTGTTTTTCTAATGACTTTAATTCTAAATTCTCTAAATTAAGCATTTCTTTCATCCTTTATTAATCCACCTTGATATGCAATTGTTCGATTTCTTCCCTGTTCCTTCGCTTGATATAACGCAAAGTCAGCTTGATTTAACAATATATCTAAGGTGTTAGAACTCTCAGATAATTCAGATAAGCCAATACTGACGTTGACTTGGATAATTTGATCATCCACAATTATCGGATAACTTTCAACATTCTCTCTAAACTGTTCAGCTTTCGCAAACGCACATTCTTTATCACATTGGAATAATATGACAGCGAATTCTTCTCCACCCATACGTGCAATAATATCACTGTTTCTGAAATTCTGCTTTAAAAGGTCGGAGAATACTCGAATAACTTGATCCCCGGCCGCATGGCCATAAGCATCATTGATTCGTTTAAATAAGTCAATATCCATCATTAGAAGAGATATTGGATGCCCATATCGAAGAGCACGCGCTATGACTTCTTCAGCACTCTCTGTGAATTTTCTTCGATTGTTTAATCCACTGAGTACATCGGTATTTGCCATTTCAATAAGTCGATAACGTAATCGTTCACGTTCACTCACATCTTCAAGCGTTAACAAATATCCAACAACCTCATCTTTATTCATTATTTCACGAACTTCCAAGTTAATGAATTTATCTTCATTGTTTACCGTTCGATGAATGATATGTTGACCTGTTTCCTTGATATACTCTTTGATTTCCTCATCCTCTTTTAGGACAGAATAAATGTTAGTCTCCTTCAGTTCAAAACCTAAAAATCTAAGGATATTAACACTTTGCTTATTATATTCCACAACCCGATATTGTCGATTGATTAAGATAAATCCAAGTGTACTATCTTCAAATACACGTTCACGGGCTAGGTTGTTTAAATCTAGAAAATTATATTTTGTAAGTGCAAGATTAATCAGAAAAATACAAGGTGGAAGAATAATTGCAGTATAATCAATACCGACTCCTCCTAGATTAAAATACACCAAAATCAAGGCGATATAAGTAAATCCAGATGCACAAAATAATAAACTAAATTGTATTCTCTCATTCCCACTACTCTTACGATATCGAACATAATAGTAGTAAGTGCTTGAAAACAGAATTATGAAAACATATATGACTTGGACGAGATACCAAGGACCTTTGGTTAAATAAAGAGCTGTAAAATCCCCCATAACTCGATGTTCAATTGTTTGATAATACAGATGATGATAATCATTCGTTAATCTTACAAAAAATGTAATGACTGGAATTATAAATGGAATGATTACACGATATCCTTTAAGTGACTCAAGTCTTCCTGTATAGACTAAACTGACCAAGAGCCATAAAGCTGGGAAAAACGGAATCCCAAAGTATTGGATTTGATTCCAAAACAACATATCTTCCATGGTATATACATTTAATTCGAGCAAATAACCCAGCAAATAGATTTGTAGACACAAACTTAATAAACCCATTACACGTGCATGGAGTGATTTCCCACGTACAAATGAGTAAATAAAGAGAAAGGCTAAAAATAAGATTGCGATAAACAAATATAGTGACAGTAGTTTTATTAACATACTTCACTCCTTAACTCATCTTGAGTGTTTATATTCAGTTTATCATATTTTTACAATTAGATATAAGAGATAAAAAAGAGTGCTTGAACACTCTTAAATCTTTATTATTCCTCTAAATCCTCGTACTCCATAATAGGAATCAGCCCCATTATGATAAGTAAATACCGTATTGTATCGTCGATCACAGAAGATGGCACCCCCTAGTTGACGAATCTCAATCGGTGTCTTGACCCAACTTGATGTTTTTAAATCAAATGCACCTAAGGTTTGTAAGTGACGATATTGGTCTTCATCAAGTAGTTCAATCCCCATATTTTGCGCCATATTCATTGCACTATCACTCGGTTTATTTTCTTTACGTGCATCCAGTGCAACCTGGTCATAACAAATACTTCTACGCCCTTTTGGTGTCTCTGAGGAACAATCCACATAGACAAGTTCACTCGTTATAGGATCTACTCCAATCACATCCGGTTCGCCATCTGTTCTTTCCATCTCATTTAAGGACCAACATTTATCGGGATGGTTTAGAAGTCTCTCTTTGACTTCTTCCCATTTGAGTTCTTGGTGACGATGTAGATTCTTCTTAAACCGTGATTCAAGTTTATCAAGTAATTCCTTGAGTTCAGATGAATTAAGTGTTCTTTTTTGCATAGAAATATTCCTTTCATAAGGTTTATTGTTTAATCACACAATAAACTAATTTCATGATTAGTACAACTGTAATACATCATTGATAAACACAGTCAAAGATTTCAAATACAACTAACATATCTTCATTAAATTCATAACCGAGTTCTTTTCCCTCATGTGAGAAGAAACGAATATGACCTTCTCTCCAAGATTCTAAGGAATCATCTTCTCCCTCTAGTTTGCAGATATCATAGGTCATTTCCTTAAAAGGTAAGATTAATATCTCTTTAGTTTGGATAATACACTTTGGTTCTTTATTAAAGTTAGTGACTATACTGTAATCATTAATTTGTGGTAGTTCTAGGCCTTGAAGTTTGAAGGCATGATAACTGCTTGCGGTCGCTTTCTTTTGACCAATAAGCACTAAGCGAAGTAGTTCGTTTGCCCATTTTTCTTCATAATGAAAATGGAATACTTCAAAGTATTTTGTGTTCTTATCGAATCCTTTTTCTTCTATAAATCGATTCCAATAGTTCTCAATCATATTTTTACTCTATCTCAAAAATGGATCCTATCTTTGGTATATCTTATTCATCATTTAATACTTTTCTAAGAAACTCAACTCTTTGTTCAACCACATCTTTTACAAACAAACTATCCACTGCTATATCAAAACCATGAATGGTACCTTTTGTCTTGTTTAAAGTAGTTTTAACTCCTAAACTCTCCAACTTTTCCGCATACTTTATTCCACAATCTCTTAGGCAATCAAATTCAGCGGTTTCTAAGTATGTAATTGGCATATGTTCGAGTTGATCTGATTCTAATGGTGATAAGTACTCCCATTTTGATGCTTGTTCATTTGGGGCATAGTAATTCTCGTATTTCTTCATATCCTCACTATTGCATAATGGAGTATCCACGAATTCTTTCATGGATGGAGTTTGAAGTTTATGAGCTGTTACTGGATAGATTAATAGTTGTGCACATGGTATTTGAACTGAATGATCTAATGCCATAAGTGTCATGACAGTTGCGATTTCTCCACCTGCACTATCGCCTCCTACAGCTATTTTAAGTGGGTTGATTGATAGTTCTGTTGTTTTACTTAATAACCATTGGTAGGCCTTAAAACTATCCTCTGTCGGTGTTGGGAAAGGATATTTAGGAGCTAGACGATAATCAACCAATACTACATGACAATTTACACTTCTAGCATATTCCCTTGCCCAATGATAATGGGATGGAGCAGCAGGTAGTACAAATCCACCCCCATGATAATAAATCAAACAAGGCGCATTCTCTTTTATCTCCTTAGGTGAATACAATAAAGCATTAATATTAGTTCCTTCCACCGGTACTTTAAACTTACTTACATTAATACTTGAATCTGATTTCTCTTGATGAACCAGAAGTTTCATTAGGTTTTGCATTATACGCAAAACAATCGGATTCAATGGTGGATTAAACGATTCATACTTCTTAAAATCAGGATGAATTGGGTATTGTGTTCGTTTCATATTTATTAATCCTTAAATTCTATATTTACTTCTTCATATCCCATTGATTTGATAAAGGATGTAAGTAATTCTTTCATACGATTATCTGCTTCAATGAGTAATCCATCTTGTATTTTCTTTTCTTCGACTTCTTGTTTATTCTTATTGATTTCATCAAATACAAGTTGAGTAGGATAATCAGAGAAAATATTACCTAATAAATCTTCAACCTGAGTCTTCTCTGTTTCTACTACGTGATCCAATATTTTTGATTTTGGCACAACTAAGGTTACCGTTTTAGTCTCTTCATCGATGGTTATTTCTACTTGTGACATATCCACACCCGCTTTAATATACGCAGAATATTCGATTAATTTGATGGTTTCCGCATAGTTTAAGTCCGCAATTCCAAAGACATTGATGGATTGTTCTAAGCGGCTCACAATCACATTGTGATATTCATATCGTAAACTTGTCCATTCTGATAACTCGATGAGTTGGTCTTGGATTAAGGATACTTTTGATGTTTTATTTGAATTGAATTCAATGTTTGATACAAAATTAATACCAAAAAGAATTAGAATTACTATTCCTAATATTGTTAAAATGGGAATGATTTTTTTCATTTTACTTCTCCTGGGTTTAATAAGCTTAGCTTCAATTTGACATAATAGATTATATTTCGTAAAGCAAGAATAAAAAAGGAGCTTATAAAGTTAAGCTCTTTGATCAACTTTCCGCTAAAACTTTAATTCGATTAAGTGCATTCGGTAATAATTGATTAAATAAATCAACTAAATTATCC